>JACCEE010448842.1_pt1 | contig 26111 bp, 49 predicted proteins | sample 7449931 | NCBI WGS metagenome assembly JACCEE01 (sample SAMN15323457, study PRJNA562643) | freshwater metagenome | isolation source: river surface water | place: USA:Blue River Watershed | collected 2017-08-19 | reverse complement strand
TTCTGGAGATTAAGAAAGCCACGCCACATGCTCATGCATGCTACTTCAACATGGCAGACTATCCGAACCAGAACACCAAATCCAAGTTCTGCCACTACGGTAAAATCTAATCTGTCAACCGAATCTGTACGTCACTCGCGGATACTTTGTCAGACTGTCGATGCAAGTGCCGAGCCAAGTATCTGAAAAGTGCTACCGCACTGCAAAACAAGCCGCACAAGCTGCCTACAATGCAATGATTTAAGGGTAAACACCTATATACAATCCCGCTTCTTGTCGATACTATCGACTTAGGCGGGTACAATCTAAACACTTTGAAAGGAAACTATCATGTATTCAGCCTACACCTTCAACACTGACGGATCATTGTCTAATCGTGAAAACCTAGCAAAGTCTGAGCTGGATGCTTGGATGTTGTCTCAATATGGCAAGAGGGCTACGATCAAGGTATACGATGATCTTACAGGCAACGCGGTAATCTTCACCGATGATGGCGACAAGTTTGTAGTGTCTCAGAAAATCAAGGGTAAATGATGGCAACAAAAGTGTTGATTCGTGAGCATTTTGATCGTTTTGCAAAGAAAAATCCAGTCAGTGGACATAAGTGGACTGAATATGGACCAACTACATCCTATCAAGTCATTGGGGCTGTCGGAGTGCATAGCACACACAGGACAGAAGAGGGGGCTAAAAAAGAGGCTCAAGCATTACAAGAATTTTATGATAAATTTGATCTGTAACTTGAACTGGAGAGCACCATGAACGATTGGAAAGATTACCTTACCGCTATTGTCATTGGCTTGGCCTTGGCTGTCTTGGCTTTGCATTACTTTGACGTACTGTTCTATTGAGTCACCTAAGTGACAGTATAGATTGCTACAGTGTGACAGACTGTAGTGACCTACACTGTGTAGGGTAGCGTGCCACGGCTGACTGTGGCAAACAACGGAATATCATCATGGCTAACACTTTCGAGCAACATATGGTCAACACCTACAGCCACAATGAACTGGCTGATGTGGCTAATCACGGGGCTAATACAGGGCATCATGGTCTTATCTGGACTGCTGATCTTGTTGCCTTGTACGAACAGCACAAGGAAGCCTTGCACGCTATCATGGCCGACTATAACGACTGCACAGGTGAAACAGGTTTCCCGTCTTATGTGTCTCAGTTCGCTGATGATTACGAACAGTTCGCTGGCGCTATGGTGTACTTTGCCGCTGAGTGGGTAGCGCATGAAGTGACTCAGGGTGAATACGTTGAAGAATCTGAGGAGGCCTGACCATGTATACAGTTCAATTCAAATCATCAGGCATTGTCGCAGCTAGATTCCAAGAACGTGCAGCGGCCATGTATTGGCTCGAATGTAACGACTATGGGGACGATAAACCCATCATTGACCCAGATACGGGCGAAGTGACAGGCTATCAACGAGGGGATTGTCTTAATCTGTTTACTGTGAAGAAGGTGAAACAATGAATCTGCCACCACTAGGGTCTAACTGGCCTTTTCCGTCTGTCAACGGTGAACAAACACCTGAATCTGCATCCCTAATCGATTCAAAACCGATTAAGCCTACAACATTGTACGAACAAGTTATGTCTGACCCTGAAACTGAGGAGAGTCCGCTATGAAAACTGAACAAGAGAAAGCTATTTCAAAGTTTATGACATCGCGTAAACGTCAACTGTCAACAGTCAAAAGAAACTATCCCAAGTTTTCCGAAGGAATGTCTACTTATGCCTATGTTTTAGCCTTTCAAGACCTGAACATGAGCATTTATGATACAGGGCCCGGACAATTAAGGTTTGATTGTCCTAATTATTTCAATCCTGCACCTGTCTTGTCTGGCCCGGAAGTTATCGAGGAATCTAACCAATGAAATCATACGTCTACACCATTGAGGATGAATACTTAGGTATTCCTCTATTGATCGAGGGTGAGGTAATCACCTTTGCTGATGAATTCGCACCTGAAGTCATCATTAATGATGTCTCACTACTTCATGCAGGAACACCCTTGGCATTGTGGGCTTTCAGTGATCGATTCATTGAACACTTGCGTGACAGGATTTATCAACAATGGGTCAACGAGAAGTAATCATGCGTGAACGATTGAAATTGACTGGAATCTTGGCTTTTATCATCATTTGCTACATTGTAGGAGGATACCTTGATGCGCAACATCGTCAGTAAGGCCCTTAAAAGGCTCATAGAGACGTTTTTGGTGGGTAGTCAAGGGCAGGGTAGCCTGAGGAGTAAATAATGCGCTGTGGATGCTGTAATAAAAAACTGAGTGACTATGAGACAACCCTCAAGCACGCCATGACAGGGGCTTATCTGGACACCTGCATTGACTGCCTGAGCGAGATTGCCTCAGATGTTCCCATGCCGGTGAAGGGCAGGAAAGACCTTATTGCTGACATGGACATTCAAGAAAGACTTGACAGGGATGATGAACCACTATATAATAACTATATAGGAACTACTGAGGATGACTATGACATTTAAGAAACATAGATGTATATCATCTTATAGTAATTATCATATAAAGTATCTTTAAAAGCACATAGAAGCGTTAAAGTTACTTTATAGTAGCCCAAAACTCATAAACGGAGCATAAAATGTCTGACTATGATCTTGAATTTTATGGTGATGAATCACTTGAAGAAGCGCATTACTATTGGGTTTTGTCTGAGGTTTGTGATCTTATCCGTGATTATGGGTATACTAAAGTTCTAATGGACATAGATAAACATCTAAAGTCTGAGGACTTAGAAGTCACGATTGCGAACACAACGGCCTCTGAGGATGACATGGAATGATTGTGTCGTTAATCTTGTTTGTCTTAACCGTCATCAAAGTGAGCATAAAATGACTGATTTTGTATTAAACGCTGTCGTTAATGACTGTGAAGTTACTTTAGAGTTCTACATGACCTCAGACGGCCCAGATTGGGAGACAATGAGGGTTCTGGCACTCTTGCCCGGTGCAGTGGCTCCAGAGTCTAAACATTGGGTAATTGTCAATGATTTGCTGTCTGACGAGGATTGGACTAATATCGAGTATGAGATCGGATGGAACTATGATGAACTCATGCGACAGAAAGAATCGAGGGACTACTGATATGGACACTTTAACTGTTATGAAGCAATGGCCGGAGGCACCACTATGAGCATCGAAGCAATGAAGCAGGCGCTGGAGGCGTTGGAGGCTGCGGCCTTCTCATTCAGGAATGTTGACGCCATCACCGCCCTCCGCACCGCCATCGAGCAAGCAGAGAAGCAGGACGGTGACTGTCAACAGTGCGGTGGACAAGGGTGTGTTGCTTGTGATGCCAGAAAGCAGGAGCAGTTCGGCCCCCAAGAGATTCTGCAAATGATCGTTGATCGCGCATTGGAGAAGCCCGCAGCACAGCGGCAATGGGTTGGGTTGACGGATGAGGAAGCTATTCAAGTTGCCATCGAAATCGACATCGAGTTCAAAGACGAAGGCAGAGAGCAACAAGAGGACGACATTCAAACCTTTGCCCGTGCCATCGAAGCCAAGCTGAAAGAAAAGAATGGTTATTGACAAGACTACATCAAAGTTCGTTAAACACATCCCATGCGAACACTGTGGGAGCAAGGACGCCAACTTAGTTTTAAAAGGATCAGTTAATACAATAGTTGTTGATAAAATTACTGAAGATGTATTAAAAATTGTAGATAAAGTAGGAGGAGCTGCCGTTTGTGTTGTTTCACAACTTTCTAAAGAAAACTGCCAAAACACTTGACTTTTCCTTAAAAGTATGCTATAATATAGTATGCTAACAAGGAGAAGCTATGTATAAATCTGATGACAAACCACTACGAACCAAGCGTTGCCCTAAATGTGGAGAAACTAAAGATGAAACTCAATGGGTCTTTAAAGACAAAGAACATAAATGTTTTAGTTCATATTGCAAGCAATGTGACAATGTTCGTAAAAAACTATCAGCAAGAGAAAGATTTAAAGACCCTGAACGCAGGAAGAAAGAAAATCATCGACAAAGACTGTGGAAATATGGTATAAACGAAAAAATTTTTACATCTCTGATGGAAAGAGCACAGGGAAAGTGTGAAATATGCGGCGATCCTTCCGAGTTAGTCATTGACCATTGTCATACTTCTAAGGAGGTTCGAGGTATTTTGTGCTGGTCTTGTAATGTGGCTTTAGGTCACTTCAAAGATTCTGAAGAAAAGATTAAAAAGGCTTTTGAATACTTATGCAAGTTCAATCAAAGTTCTTGAAACATGTCTCATGTGTTCATTGCGGAAGTTCTGACGCAGCGGCGCTCTACGATGATGGACACACCCATTGTTTCTCTTGTGGCAAGACTGAGCAGGAGAACACCATTGAAGAAAGATCGGTTATGAGGGACGCTGTAGCGCCACTTGGCAGGGTAGAATTGAAGGGCACAATCAGGAGCATTCCTGAGCGTGGGATTACACAGCAAACTTGTGAGAAATTTGGAGTAAGACAAGATGACGGGAAACACTACTACCCTTATGCTAACGAGGGAGGAACTATTGTCGCTTTTAAATCACGTACAGTGGCGGACAAGAGTTTCTCGATTAATGGAGACTTTCGAGCAGCCACTCTATTCGGTCAACATCTCTTTCACTCAGGTGGGAAATTTGTCACGGTATACGAAGGAGAACTTGACGCACTGGCAGGATACCAACTTACAGGAAGTCAATGGCCTTCTGTCAGCATTAGGAACGGAGCGCAAGCAGCCCTAAAGGACTGTAAAACCCAATACGAATGGCTCAATAGCTTTGATAACATCGTTATCTGCTTCGATGCTGACGAACCGGGTCAGAAAGCTGCTAAAGAGGTTGCAGAACTGTTTGGTAACAAAGCCAAGATCGTTAAGCACAAGAGTGGCTACAAGGATGCCTGTGATTACTTGATTGCAGGGGCTACAAAGGAGTTCGTAAACGAGTGGTGGAAGGCTGAGACGTACATCCCTGACGGTATCGTCAATGCTGCTAGTCTCTGGGATGAAATTTGTAAACCAGAACCAAAAGCGGAAGCTATGTATCCTTGGGAGGGCTTGAATAAGCTGCTTTATGGTTTCCGGCAATCTGAGCTGATTACCGTTACTGCCGGAAGCGGACTTGGTAAGAGTCAATTTCTGCGGGAGATTCTGTATCACTTGCTCAAGACTACAACATGGAACATCGGTGGGATGTTCTTGGAGGAGAGTACGAGGAAGACTGCACGTAGCATTATGAGCCTTCACGCTAATAAGCTGCTGCACTTGCCTGACACTCCAGTGACTGAATCTGAACTTAAGGAGGCTTTCGATGCAACTCTGGGGACTAATAGGGTGTATCTTTTTGATCACTTCGGGAGCAGCGATGTTGACAATATTGCTAATCGAATCCGCTATATGGTCAAAGCCTGCGATTGTCGCGTGGTTTTCCTTGACCACATTAGTATTGTTGTTAGTGGGCTTGATAACGGCGACGAGCGTAAAGCTATTGACAACATGATGACTAAACTGCGTACACTGGTACAGGAACTTGAAGTTACCTTGATCTGTGTGTCGCACCTACGGAGGCCACAAGGAAATGCAGGACACGAAGATGGACAAGCCGTCAGCCTCAGTCAACTACGGGGGTCTGGAGCGATTGCACAGCTATCTGATGCTGTCATTACACTTGAACGAAATAGCATGGCAGAGAACGAATCAGAGCGACATAAAACAAAGGTTGCAGTGGCAAAGAATCGTTATAACGGATATACTGGACCTGCTTGCGACCTTCAATACGTCAAAGAAACTGGCAGAATGATGGAGATGGAGATGGAAACGCTATGAAAGTACATATTCTTGTTCAAATGAGATACTCACCTATCTATATCACAAGCCCTAAAGTTAGAAAGATTTACTCTAGCTTAAAAGAGGCTAAGGCCGAAGCTGAAAGGCTTTCAAATAGTCCTTACACACGGGGGCATTCGTATTGGGTAGAATCTTTTACAGTTAAGGATCCAACATGAAAATGTCAGACGGAGGTAAAGGTGATGCACCACGTAAGCAGCAGGATCAGAAGGCTTACGAGGAAGGATGGGATAGGATATTCAAGAGAGATCGTCCTAAGGAGAAGTTGATCGAGGAAGAGCCTTTGGAGGAAGACGAACATGGCTACGATTAACGGATTAGACATAGCAAACAAAGTTGACCGTGAATGGCGTGAAAAATGCAATGCTTACATTGGCCTATTAGATGCACACGCAAAAGAACTAGACCGTGCGATGGAGCTTTTGCACCGTGCTGAGACAGAGATGAGGTACGCCGGGTGGAGTCGATTACTGACAGACAACTATGCTCGCAAAGACATCTACGACGACATCGAGGAGTTCTTGAAATGAGTGGAGATCACAACACCTATCAAAAGTGGCGTGAGGCAGAGGCTTATGCTGTTCCTATGACGCCTGAGGGAGTCAAAAGCTCACAGGAAAGGTGGCGAGGTTTTAATCAGGGCTATAAACAAGCCATAAAGGACTGTGTTGCCTTGTTAATGATCCAGCACGAAGCGGCAAAGGGATCGCACAATTACTGGCACGTTGCAGCGCAGTTGATTCAGGCAGACGTAGCGAGCGACACATGAGTTGGATTTTAAGCGGTTTTATTTCAGAAACTGGTAATTTTGTTCAGCATATTGTACCTGTGGATGATCTTTATTCGCACGAGTTACTGCCATCTTGTTGGTGTTGTCCTACAATCGACAAGAAAGATTTTCTAGCTATTCACAACTCTGCAGATGAGAGAGAAAAGTTTGAACGGGGTGAAAGGAAACCATCATGACAATCGAACACTTGATCGTAGGAGCAACAGGAGTAGGCTATCTCATCGTAGGTGTGCTACAATGGAGCAAAGGTGAACTATCCAATGGCATGATCTGGACGGGATATGCTTTTGCTCAGGTAGGTCTATGGCTCAACTTAAAGTGAAGGATACGTATGAGGCTAGTCCTCGACATCGAAACAACTACGGACTTGAAGAAGATCCACGTAGTAGTGACCAAGGACATTGACACAGGAGAAGTACGAGTATGGAGAGAAGCAACTGGCCTAAGCGACTATCTAAGCAAGGCTACACTCTTGATAGGCCACAACATCATCTCTTTCGATGCGCCGATCCTCAATCGTATCTGGAAGACGAAGATTCGTTTGAGCCAAGTCTTCGACACTCTTATCGCAAGCAGACTTCTCGATCCTTCGAGGGAGCAAGGACACTCACTGGAGGCATGGGGAAGGACGCTAGGCGTACAGAAGATTAACTATCGGGCTATCTGGCTGTGGTTGAACGACTACACCGGAGAGCAAATATCAAAGGATGAAAAGGTTCCAGATGGAGTTGAATTCGACTTTCCTCACCGTCCTCTTATGGAGCATTATTGCATCCGGGACGTTGAAGTTTGTGCTGAACTGTATCTTAAACTACGTAATGAGTTGGATGAGAAACAGTTTTCACAGGATTCGATTGAGTTGGAACACAAGGTAGCAGCGATCATCGCAGAACAGGAACGCAATGGATTCAAACTGGACACCGTTTACGCCACTTGTCTACTTACTGACATCAAAGGAAAAATGGCAGGAATATATGAGCAGATGCAAAGTAGATGGCCTCCCTACGAAGTCTCACGTGGGGTCGGCAAGCGAGGAAAAGAACTCAAACCCTTGCTGGTTACTTTCAACCCCGGATCACGAAAGCAAATCGGAGAAAAGCTGATCGAGCTAGGGTGGAAACCTAAGCAGTTCACTGAGACAGGGCAGCCGATGGTAGATGAATCTATCTTGGACAAGATCATAAAGGATTGTGACAAATGAACAAAGAACTTGCAGAACATAAACTGAGTACAATTTATAAGAATATAAGTAATCTTGTTGTCGAATTGAAAGGCTACAGTCTTCCATCACGTGCTGCTGAAGCTGCTTTACGCAACTTAGAGATTGAGCTATATAAAGACGTGGAGTACGAACACATTGCCTATTACGATACTGGGCTTGGTCATTTTTATTGGAAAAAGGAATATCCTGAAGGAGCGCCTGCTGGTTTTGAACCTGTTTTTCGTATAAAAGCGAATGTCAAATAAAGCTGAACTAAAAGAAGTAGCAACCTTAATCCGTGACTATCTGATGCTCCAGAAGCGTGTGGCACAGATCGAAAGCTGGATCAAGGCTACAGGAGAAGACGGTAGAGTACACGGTAAGGTCATTACCAATGGAGCAGTGACAGGCAGGATGACGCACAGTAGCCCCAACATGGCACAGATTCCTAATGCAGGTTCTGTCTATGGGCATGAGTGCCGTGAATGCTGGACTGTTGAAGAAGGTAATGTCTTGGTAGGCTGCGATGCTTCAGGCTTGGAACTGAGGATGCTTGCTCATTACATGAAGGACGAAGATTATGTCAAGACTGTCGTTGAGGGATCGAGTAAGGACGGAACGGATGTCCATACGAAGAACCAGAAAGCTGCTGGCCTACAGACGAGGGATCAGGCAAAGACATTCATCTATGCCTTCCTCTACGGCGCAGGTCCGGCAAAGATCGGTTCTATTGTTAACGGTGGGGCCAAAGACGGTGAGAGACTTATTGCCTCTTTCCTCAAAGCGACTCCCTCATTGCAGCGCCTACGAGATACGGTTGCCAAGTATGCGGGTAAGGGCTTTGTACCGGGGCTTGATGGTCGTAAGATATGGGTCAGATCTGAACATGCGGCGCTTAATAGCCTATTACAGGGAGCGGGCGCTATCGTGATGAAGAAGGCTTTGTGCCTGTTCTATGACAAGATCAAGGAGAATAAATGGAAGGTTAAGTTGGTAGCTAATGTCCATGATGAGTTCCAGTTTGAGTGTCCTCCAGACATCGCTGAACTTGCTGGAAAAGCAGCTAGAATGTCAATCATCGAGGCGGGAGAGCACTACAAGCTACGATGCCCACTAGACGGAGAATACAAAATTGGACGAACTTGGAAAGAAACCCACTGACGCAGATAAAATCACAGGACAGATTGTAATCAATTTGTATGAAGATAGCTTCGAGGTCAAGACAACTGAGAGTGTTGACTTCTTCACGGTCTATGCTGTAGCGGCTGGGATCATGGAATATTTAGAAAGTGTTGCAGAAGATCTTGACAAAGTGGACAAGATTATGCTACAATAATTGTTCTTGAATCGAGACTGTGGCGTAATCGGTAGCCGCAGCAGACTTAAAATCTGCCGCCTTGTGCGTGAGGGTTCGAGTCCCTCCAGTCTCACCATCGCTGCATAGCAGCAAAACTTAAAGGAAAATGAAATGGATATGAAACCTGTAAAGATCGGTGGCGAACTCTTCTGGGCTAACTGGATGAATCAGTACAATACGAAGTTCAACGAGGATAACAAGAAGTACGAATGCACAATCGGTAATCTTTCAGACAAAGCCGCTGAAGCCCTCAAAGAGCTTGGCATCCAGATCAAAGAGAAAGATACTATGGGCAAGTACATTGTAGGCAAGAGCCTCTATGTGTTTGAACCCGTAGATCAGGAAGGTAACCCCGTAGACATCGCTAAGATCGGTAACGGCACTAAAGTAACTGCTCTTGTGTCCAGCTATCGTCACAAGATGTCTGCCAAGTACGGCGCTGCTCCGTCGATCAAAAAGCTGATCGTGACTGAGTTGAAGGTGTACAGCCCAGACGTTGAAGAATCTCCGTTTGTCGAAGAAGAACTGGATGATGTCCTCTAAAGAGGAACACCCAAAGAAGCTACTCATTGATGCCGACTACCTGATTTACGGTGTTGGTTTTGCTAGTGAGGAGGATTCTGAGAAGTTTGCAAAGAGCAGGTTAGTAGAGACACTTGAAGATCTTGTCTACTTACACCTGAAGGCAGACTCTTATGAAGCCTTCTTAACTGGTAAGAACAACTACCGTTACGAGATTGCAAAGACAGTACCCTACAAAGGTAATCGCAAAGACGCTAAAAAGCCCAAACACTACGATGCTTTGCGTGAATGTATGATTACCCGACTAGGGGCTGTCGTTGTAGACGGTCAGGAGGCAGACGATGAAGTAGCGATCAGGATGACAAAGGAGCCAGACCAGTACATGCTTGTAGGCGTTGATAAAGACCTAAGGCAGATACCGGGATGGCACCACAATCCGATGAAGGCTAAGACGGAGTACATTGATGAAGATCAAGCGTATAAGAACTTTTGCCTCCAGCTACTCACAGGCGACAGAGTGGATAACATTCCGGGCTTGGAAGGAATCGGTCCTGTCAAAGCTGAAAAGGCGCTTAAAAATGCTAAGACGCAAGAGGAACTACTTCAAGCCGTATGGAAGGTTTACAAGGAGAAGGAACATGGAATTGAATATCTTACTGAACAAGGGCAACTCTTGTGGCTCAGGAGATACGAAGGGGAGCTATGGCAACCGTCAAACGTAAGCTGACTTACAAACAGGTTGCAAAGAAGTATGGCTTCCGCAGTGGCTTGGAAGAGCGCATTGCGGAGCAGTTGGACAAGGCAGGCATCGAGTATACGTATGAGAAACTGAAGCTGAACTACATCAAACCAGCATCTACTCATGTGTATACGCCTGACTTTGTGCTTGCTAACGGGATCATCGTAGAGACTAAAGGTAGGTTCTTACCTGCTGATCGTCAGAAGCATATCCTCGTTAAGCGACACAACCCAACATTGGACATTAGGTTTGTCTTCAGTAACTCGAAGGCTAAGATCAGCAAAGCAAGTCGGACTACATATGCAGACTGGTGCAACAAGAACGGCTTCAAGTTTGCTGACAAAGAGATTCCAGAGGAGTGGATAAATGAATAGTATTTTTAAGATGTTGGAGCATCCTTCGGTAAAGGACGCATGGCATGATGTGATGGAGGCTCTGGTGGTCGAGCGCCTGAAGGAAGACTACCTGATGTGCTTGGATTGGGATGATGTAGAGACTTCCTCTGCTATCCTGACTGTCCTTCGTTACTTCATGGTTTACAGTGACTTTAAGATGTTCCTTGACGAGGTACGCAATGCAGGTTACGCTGTTACACGAGAATACTGATGGATCAGCTTGCTACAGCTTTGACTTGACAGAGCAGGAACGAGAACAACTGCTCTGCTACGGCATCCTTGAGGCTCTGAAGAATGGCCTTAGAGAGGGTGAGAAACTAATGTGTAATGGAGAAGACATTGAAAGTCAATCTAGTTTGGGCAACCCCTGACATCGAAGAGAAGGTAGCCTTCTGTGCCCGTGTGAGTAACCCTGAGAATCAGCACAACCACGAGACTGCACCTAAGCTTCTGAAGTACCTGATGAAGCATAAGCACTGGAGTCCCTTTGAGATGGCTAATGTGTGTATGGAGATTGAGACTACACGAGATATTGCTCGTCAGATCCTTCGCCATCGTAGCTTTAGCTTCCAAGAGTTCTCCCAGCGTTACGCTGTTGTGAATGATTTTGATCTGCGTGAGTGTCGTCTACAGGATACGAAGAACCGACAGAACAGCTTGCAGGTGGATGATGCTGAGATTCAGAACTGGTGGAATTCTGCTCAGTTGCGTGTCCAGCAAGAAGCTGAGTTCATGTATCAGGCAGCACTCAATCGTGGTGTGGCTAAGGAGCAGGCAAGATCGTTGCTTCCTGAGGGCATGGCAGTGAGCAGGATGTACATGAACGGTACGCTGCGTAGCTGGTTACACTACATTGAAGTCAGGACTGATCCGAGTACACAGAAGGAGCATCGAGATGTTGCAGAAGCTTGTAAGACGGTTATTGCCACACTATGTCCTTCCCTAATGGAGATGTATAATGCTGATTGAAGAATATCAAAAGAAGGCATGGGAAACTGCCTTGGAAACTGCTAAGAACCCTGCCTACATGGTGGCGAATCTGACCTCGGAGGCTGGGGAAGTGGCTGGTAAGTATGCCAAGTGGATTCGTGACGGTGCTCTGGACGAGGAGGGCTTGCAGAAGGAGATGGGGGATGTGTTCTGGCAGCTTGCTGGTCTGTCCACTGTGATGGGTTGGAGCTTGGCTGACATTGCATCTAAGAACCTTCAGAAGCTTGCTTCGAGGGCTGAACGATTGACTATTGGAGGATCTGGTGATGAACGATAACCAACAAGAGTACTATGCGTTTGAGCATAGGGACTATGACGGGAAAGTCATATACACTAGGGTCTCTGGAGATGATCGGTGGCCTTCTGTCTTGGAAGACTTTGTACGGTTCCTTGAAGGCATCTACAAGTATAACATCAAGGATCAGATCCGACTAGAGAAGCCTTTTTGGGTAGACTTCGACACTGAGAATGAGATCTACGATCCGTGGCGTGACCACTACTTTGAAATTGACACTGAAGAAGAGGAACAAGACGATGAGGATTCTAGTCATCCCGGACTGTCAGATTAAGGATGGAGTACCCACGGAACATCTTACATGGGCAGGAGAGGCTATCTGTGAGTATCGCCCTGATGTTGTTGTTAATCTGGGGGATTTCGCTGATATGCCTAGCCTGTCTAGTCACGACATCAAAGGCTCTAAGTACTTTGAAGGCTTGCGCTACAAGACTGACATTCAGGTGACCAAGGATGCCATGAAGGTGCTCCTGAAGCCTCTAAGGGACTTGCAGAGCAGGCAGAAGAAGAACAAAGAGAAGGTGTACAAGCCTCGAATGGTTCTGACTCTGGGCAACCATGAAAACCGCATTGATAGGGCTGTGAATAACAATCCTACCTTGGAAGGTCTAATCTCGACAAAGGATCTGGAGTATGAGAAAGATTGGGAAGTATATCCTTTCCTTCGCCCTGTCTTTATCAATGGTGTGGGTTTTAATCATTACTGGCCTGTGGGTGCGATGGGGCGACCTGCCGGTAGTGCTTCTGCTATCATTAATAAGATTCATATGTCTTGCGTTGCAGGACACCAACAGGGAAAGCAAGTCGCTTATGGGAAACGTGCTGATGGTAAGCCCATTTGTGCTATCATTGCTGGTAGTTACTATCTCCATGACGAATCTTATATGGACCAGTTGTCGAATCGTCACTGGCGAGGCTTGCTGGTGATGAATGAAGTCAATGATGGACACTTTGATGAGTTGTTCTTGTCAATCGAATACTTGCAGAGGAAATATGGGAACCAACAAGGAACATAAATGCAACAGTTGCTTCTATGGTGAAAGTCCTCGGGACATGAAGCCATGTATCACCTGTCAAGGCTACAACAAGTATGTCAGCAAGAATGTCTTCATTAACCAGCCTGATACAATCACGATCAAGACATGGGACAATGAAGATGCTTTTGTGGAATGGGAGAAGGAGCAGTACATGCAGAATGATGTAGTTAACTCGCCCGCAGAGCGTAAGCTCGAGGACAATGTCTTCTCGCCTAAGCATTACACTCACGGTAAGTTTGAGGTGATTGATGTCATTGAAGATTGGGATCTTAACTTTAGGCTTGCTAATGCAGTGAAGTACATTGCACGACACAAGCACAAAGGAAAGCCGCTGGAAGATTTACAGAAAGCTTTGTGGTATCTCCAGAGGGAGGTTGACACATGGAAGTCACCCTCGAAGAATTGAAAGAGAGACTTGCAGGCTTAGATGAGGTCACATTGATGGAGGTGTTAGATATCCACAGTGATGAACTCGTTGAAGCCTTCGAGGACAGGATCGAAGAAAACATAGATAAACTAAAGAGGATGCTGAATGACTTTTAAAATGACCCCGTATAATGAGTACATCGCCAAGAGCCGTTATGCTCGTTATCTGGATGACGAAGGACGCCGTGAGCACTGGCCTGAAACAGTGGAACGGTACATGAACTTCATGCAGAAACACCTGAAGGATAAACACAACTATACACTGACAGACAATCTGTACGACAAGCTGTATAACTCGATTGTGAACCTTGAGGTTGTGCCCTCTATGCGGTCTATCATGACTGCTGGTGAGGCTCTGGAGCGCCAGAACATTGCAGGTTATAACTGCTCTTATCTGCCTGTGGATGATCCTAAGGCATTCGATGAAGCAATGTATATCCTGCTCTGCGGTACAGGTGTGGGCTTTAGTGTGGAGCAGAAGTATGTCAATAAATTGCCTGAGATCCCGTGTCAGTTGTTTGATTCTCAGTCTGTGGTTGTCGTTAAAGACTCCAAAGAAGGCTGGGCAAAGGCTCTGCGACAGATTATTGCCCTGCTCTATGCAGGTGAAATTCCTAAGTGGGATGTATCTTCGGTACGTCCTGCCGGTACAAGGCTCAAGACCTTTGGTGGACGGGCATCCGGACCTGAGCCTCTGGTGGAGCTATTCAAATACACTGTTGGTAAGTTCAAAGGGGCTGCTGGCCGTAAACTCACCTCGCTGGAGGCGCATGACATCCTGTGCAAGATCGGAGAAGTCGTTGTGGTGGGTGGAGTTCGACGCAGTGCGATGATCTCTCTGTCTGACCTCGGTGATGATCGTATGGCTCACGCTAAGGCAGGTAACTGGTGGGATGGCAATGGTCAACGTGCTCTGGCAAACAACAGTGCTGTCTATGATGTCAAGCCTGATGTTGGTCAGTTCATGCGTGAGTGGAGCAGTATCTATGAAAGTCATTCGGGAGAGCGCGGAATCTTTAATCGCTACGCTTCGGAGCTTCAGGCAGGAAAGAATGGACGCCGTAAGCTTGGTCAAGAGTGGGGCACAAACCCTTGCTCTGAGATTATTCTTCGGCCTTATCAATTCTGTAATCTTTCTTCTGTTATTGTTCGTAGCGACGATACTGTGGAGCGACTACGTGATAAGATCGCTATGGCGACTATTCTCGGGACGTTCCAATCGACGATGACACACTTCCCGTATCTGCGGAAGGTGTGGCAGACAAACACTGAGGAAGAGCGTTTGCTTGGTGTTTCCATGACGGGTATTCTCGACAATAAACTGTTGAATAACCCCGATGATCCTGAGTTGCCTAAACTGCTTGAGGACTTGAAGAATGTTGCTGTTAATGTTAACGCTGAGTACGCTGATGCTATTGGTATCAACCGCAGTGCAGCTATCACCGCTATTAAGCCGGAGGGCACTGTCAGCCAGCTTTCAAGCACTGCTAGTGGCATTCACCCTCAACATGCCCAGTATTATATTCGTCGGGTACGTAGTGACAACAAAGATCCTCTGACGGACTTCCTGAAGTCTCAAGGTTTCCCCTCGGAGCCTTGCTTTATGAAGCCTGAGAGCACGACAGTGTTTAGCTTCCCGATGAAGGTTGCTGAAGGTGCTCTGTTGCGTGAGGACTTGGATGCTATTACGCACCTTCGTCTGTGGTTGACGTATCAGCGTCATTACTGTGAGCATAAACCTTCTGTAACTATCTCGGTGCAAGAACATGAATGGCCTAAAGTTGGCGCTTGGGTATGGGATAACTTTGATGAAATTACTGGTGTATCCTTCCTTCCGATGGATGGTGGCACTTATCGTCAGGCTCCCTATGAAACTATCGACGAGGAAACGTATGCTAAAATGGCTCTGGAAATGCCTGTAGGTATTGATTGGAGTCTGTTCAAGGAGAATACGGACAACGTAGAGGGTGCTCAGACGTTGGCCTGTACTGCAGGAGGATGTGAGATCTAAATGAAGACAGTCTACACTAAGGATAACTGTCCAGCGTGTGTGACTCTGAAGGCTTCCCTAGCTCAGGCTGGGGAGGCTTTTTCAGAGGTCAAGATTGGACGGGATATCACAAGGGAGGAGTTCATGGCTAAGTTTCCTACGGTGCGTACTGTGCCGTATGTCGTGGATGACGATAAGGGTGAATAAATCCGTGATGATAGCGATGCGGGTAGTCGAGATGATTACCTGTGTTCACATTATTGCAAATACATGGAGGCATTGGTGACTACAGTACCTGCTAAAAAAGAGACTGCTAAAGAGAAGCAGTCGAACAGTTTGAAGTTGAAGCTGGATGACATGGCAGTTATCAGGCCCAAGACCGACAAACAGAAAGAGTTCTTCGAGGCTTACCAACGTGGCGATTACTTCATGGCTTTGCATGGAGTGGCTGGCACAGGTAAGACATACATTGCCTTGTATAAGGCTTTGGAAGAGGTGATGGATCGTAACAATCCCTTTAACAAGGTGACTATTATCCGAAGCAGCGTCCAGAGTCGTGATATGGGCTTCCTACCGGGAGATGTCGATGAGAAGATGGACGTATATATCCAGCCTTACAGACAGATTTGCTCTGACCTGTTTAAGCGAAAGGATGCTTGGGATCGTCTGGTGGAGCAGGGACACATTGAGTTTGTGTCTACAAGCTTCATACGTGGGACTACATTTATGCACTCAGTCTTGATCGTAGACGAGATGCAGAACATGAACTTTGAGGAGCTGGATACTATCATCACTCGTGTGGGTGACAAGTCTAAGATTATCTTCTGTGGAGATTATCGACAGACCGACCTACGTAAGAAGGATGATAAGTCAGGTATCTTGAAGTTCCTTGACATTGCAGGCAACATGAAAGAGTTCTCACGCTTCGAGTTCGGCATTGAAGATATTGTCCGTAGCTCGTTGGTTAAGAACTATATCATTGCCAAGACGTACTACGAGGACGGTAATCATGGGTAAGGCCACCGAAGAAGAAATCATTATGATGATGGGGCAGCAACAGCAACAGAATGGCCTAATCCGTTCCATCCAGCAGCAATTCAATGCTCATTTGATCTTCATTGACGATGACATTGGAGATCCTGCTATGTACCGGGATGTCATTCATTGTCTTGCTACCTGTAGTGAGAATGATAATGTTAACTTCTTGATTAACTCCAATGGTGGTCGTACAGACTCCATCTGGCAGATAATTGAGGCTATGAAAGGATGTAGAGGCGATGTGGCTGCTACGGTTATTGGCTCTGCTTACTCTGCTGCCTCTATGTTGGCTTGTATGGCTCCTGAGTGCTATATCGCTGATAGTGCTGAATTCATGCTCCATACTGCTCACTATGGCAGCATCGGCACTGTACCCAACGTCAAAGGTCAAACAGACTTCGCAACAAAGCAAATCAACAGACTCTTAGACATCTGCTATGCAGGCTTCCTGACACCCAAGGAGCTTGAAGAGCTGAAGAATGGACGAGAGTGGTGGTTTGATGCTGATGAAGCCCGTGAGAGGATGCTCCGTAGGCAGCTATACCTGCTGAAGGAATCCAAGAAGAAACCTAAGAAACAACAAGCATAAAAAAAGCCCCGACAGAGGAGACTCTGAAGGGGCTTATTTATTAGTACTTCTTATAATCGTGTAGGATGGCAGCAAAGGCTACGACACACCCTGAGATCCACAGGATAGGCTTAGCGATCTTAGCGATCCACTCAAGGACAGTGAATGCACCAGAAGCAGCATTAAAGGCTTTGACCATACCTTCTGTGTCTTCAGCTACCTTATCCACCTTAGCTTCTACTTTGCACAATCGCTCATAGATTTCTTTATGTGAAATATCTTCTTCACTGCTCATCGTCCTCGTCCTTCTTCGTAAATGAACTCAAGAATAGCTCCTTTTCGGCTACCCTACGTCTAACTAAACCGGGAAGGACAACACCGCCTCCCTTAGTCCATACCATGAAAGCTTCTGCTGCGCCTTCCCAATCTTCTCTGAGGATCTTCTGTCGGATAGTGCTCCGTTGGAAGTTACCTAATCCAGCATTGAAGGCAAATGAGACACAAGCGTCAAATGCACCTTGATGACCAGCAAGATTGGGAGCAAGTCGAAGAACACCAGATTCAAAGCTTTGGACACTCTTTGCGAATAAGGCTTCAATTTCATCTTTGCTCCATACACGGTTGTGCTCCGGCTTCAAAGGATATTCCTTACGGATCATCGGAATGTCGTCTTTGGTTTTGCCCGTAGGCCGCACCATCGGCAATCGAATCTGATCCTGATACAGGACTTCACCGTATCCGATAGTCCAGATGTGAGCAGGACACAGATACGGCTTATTCCTAAATCCTTCAAAGCGGTGCATAAGATCAGCACCAGCTTTGCTTAGTTTCATTTCTTAGCCCATCCACGGCTACCGAACCAGAAACCAATGATACCACCGAGCATGGACATTTCATCGGAGCTGAAGATCAAGTCAGAGTACCGAATCACATCATCAATGCTAGTAATCAGACCGGGATGCTGAAACATGTAATAGCACATGAAGGCGTTAATTAAGACCAGTTCAATGACGAAGATGTAGGTCACTGTAGGACGAACAGTACCGACATAGCTAGACACCCAACCAGCAGCCTTAGACAGGACAGCCTTGTCGTGGTCTTGAGCACCCTTGGTCATCTCAGCTTCAGCTTTAGCCATCTCAGCGTTGGTTTGCAAAGCAACTTGTTCAAGCTTGATTTCTTCGATCTTAGCTTGGGCAGCAAAGCCTTCTTTGGCAAGCGCAAGTTCCTTTTCAGCCTGAACCTTAGCGAGTTCACGCTCATGCTTTTGGTCTGCTTTATTCTGAAAGAAGTTTAACAGACTAGGAAGACCAGAGATCAGCAGTCCTCCTAAGGTTGAAATAAGTGATAGCATTTATTATTCTCCTAATCCAGCAGCAGCTAGAAGTTTATCTACAATCTTTTTAGCAATAGAGTCGGGTAAGTAGGGTAGAATGTCCAGTAGAATGTATACTGTACCGAAGTAAGGAAGAAGCCTAAACCATTTGTCTAAGCCCTTCCTTGTTTCTCTCCACTTATCTCCCGCAGCCATGTTGCTTACAGTACTGCAACATTTCCCATCCACCCCAGAGAAGAAGACCTAAGAAGACCACAGCGAGAGACACAGCAACTGCTATCTCGATGGCTTCCTCAGTTTCTTTCTTCTTCTGGGCCGCTTTACGTTTGGCAGCAGCAGCCTCTTTAGCCGCAGCAACTTCCATCTCGCGCATACGAGCTTCAGCTTTCTGCCATACATCCATCTTATTGGCAGCGAAGAATAACATCTTCACTTCATTCTCAAACGACTTGGCCGCATCTAAGGCCATCTCGATCTCAAGAGCTTTACCGCGCATCGACCCGCCGAAGTCTCCCGACTTGGCTTTGGCCGACACTGCAATTGCGGTAGCTTTGGCATCAAAATACTTACCCAAGACAGGGCCAAGGGACTCTACATTATCAACTGTAGAAGCAGCTTTCTTAACAAGGCGTACAGCATTATTAACTGCGTCTAGTGCTTTGTCTGGATCAAGCAAGAGGTCTAACATGATTATCTAGCTCCAAACCCTTCTAACAATGCAGGATCATACTGAGGCTCAGGACGTTGACGTTCTTGAGCACCAACAGCACCGCCAGTTAAAGCACCAAACAACCAGCTAGACGAGCTATTCTTCATCATTTGACCAAGATAACCCAGAGCACGATCAGTAAAGCCACGAGTCTGTAACTCACCCATAAACTTGGATGCAGTCTCTAAAGCCTTAGGATCAAGCAAGAACTTCTGAACTTCAGCAGCCTCTGCATCGGTAGCCGTCTTTTGGAAGTAGCGACCAAGGTGGTTAATGAACACCCGAGGAGCAGTCATAATCTGGTTACGTAATTCACCAGCAGTCTGAGAAGCAGGAGTACCTGTTAATTCTTCAAACTTAGACTTACTAATCGTATTGATGTTGATTCGCATCACAAACGGGTTGTCTTTCAGCCGCTGAGAAGCCTCAACAACATCGCCCATCAACTTAGTCTGCGTTGCACCAAAGACTTTCTCAAAAGCCTTCTTATTGGTTTGGAACAGTTCAACACGGTCTCCCGGAGCAGACAGAACATCCTCAAGCATTGCCGCTTTGATGCCACCGCGAGCAGCAGCGTCTTTACCAGCAACAGCCAGCAGATTATCTAACTCCTGCGGATTGCTAAGAGCACGACGAACAACACCACGGATACCGTCAGTAGAACCATAGGATTGTGTCCACAGATTCTCAATCTTCTCGATATTGGCATTCTTCTCGGCATCCAAAATAGCTGTCCTGTTTGCTCGGAGTTCATCGACTCGACCACCTAAGCCTTCGAGACGCTGACGCAGGCCCGGAACCAGATCAATCTTGTCCTTGTTCTGAGCAATATAGCGACGAAGCTGAGCAGGATTCAGTTCACCAGTGTTAGTGTTGATAATCGAACGATTCTTACCGATGTCAAACATGAAGGCATCTTCGACAATCTTCAAACCCTCAGGCGAGTCACCAATGATTGCCAAAGCATCCTTCAGACCAGAAGTAGTCTTAGTCAGTTTAGGCACAGCCTGTTCGACAAATGTAGAGCGATCAATCTGCACGACACCTGCTTCGTTGAAGGGAAGACCAACACGAGTAGCGTACTCTTTGTCGATAGCCCGATACGGAGCAGAGAAGGCAGGATCAACAGAATCAATGGCAGTGTCCACTTGACGCTTCAGTTCAGTCAGGATACGATACTGATCCGTACCACGTTGAGCTTGACGTAAAGCCTCATTAGTCTCACGCTTCAGGCTGTCCAGATCGCGCAAGCTATAGTCAGGCATGGTTCCTGCTTCTTTAGCGATATTGTACTTCTGTTGGACTCGCGTAGATGCAGGCGACTCAGGCTTGAACACAGAGCGAATCTTACCGAACAACTGCGGGAAGCTATTGAACACATCCTGATAACGAGTATCAGTCACGTAGTCACGAAGACCTTTAGCAACTTCGCCGGGAAGAACGATACCGGCCTTCTCAGAATTGTTAATCAGTTCCTCATATTTAGGGCCAATCTCTTTCTTCAGAGCAGCTTCTTTAGCAGACAAGAGGTTAGTTAAACGACCACCAATGTCTTCTGCAGTAGGCGCACCACGAAGAGTGTCGGTCAACTCAGAGATACGAGCATTGATGTTCTCTAAACCTTGCTCACGACGAGCAGAAGCTTGAGCAGCCTTAGCCACAGTCTGAGCATTCTGTTGAGCAGCTTCGGTAGCTTTACGCTTCACGAAAGCATCAACTTCTTGCAAGCTAGGAGCTAAACGACCCTTGATCGAGGATAACTGCTGTTCTGCTTGCTCATACTGACGCTTGAGCGAGGCAGTGAAGGCAGAGTTGTCACCCTTAGCAATCTGACTTTGCAGGTAGCTGGAGATGGTTGTGTCTCCGTTTGCTGCAGCAGCCATCGGCAGGGAAATACCAGTAGATGCTTCAATCTCCGATGCACGAGCCACGTTACCAGCCAGATTAGGGTTAGCTTGCAGTGCAGTCAGTGCTTGACGAGAAGCTTGACCAGATCCCGCCAACTGAGCAACTTGATTAGCCAAGTCCTTGGTAGCAGAGAAGACACCGCCAGCATTCCTGAGTTCAGCCACGTTACGAACACCGCCCACGGCCATGCCAGCACCAAGACCGCCTAACAGACCGCCAACAATTTCACCTGCTTGTCCGTAGCCCGTAGGAGCCATACGAGCACCTAATTCACCAGCAGCGCCTGCGGCAGCACCTAAAGCACCTTCAGCAAGTAACTGACGACCAGACGTAGGGATAACTGCCTGAGCTAATTGACCAGCATAAGGAGCAGCGCGACTGCCACGCAGAGCCAGTTGAGCGCCCCTAGCGACACCGGCCACCACAGGCACAGCCATTGCACCTTGGATAGCAGACTCAGTGAAAGTACGATCCCTAGCCATCTCAGTAGGAGCCACGGTTGGCATACCACCAGTAGGAATCTGAGCAGCAGCTTCAGAGGTTTCTCCAAAGTCTGCTGCAGATGCTAAGCCATTACGAATAGCTGCGGCTCGGATTTCATCCTTAGATGTGCCCTCTGGCACATTTCGTAATACATAGCCGTTCGGCAAACGCACATCCATATTTAATCCTTATTTCTGTAAGCTATTCCAATCGCGCACATTCGACTGAGGTGCTTGTTGAGTACGCTCAGCGGCAGTCGGGAAGTAGGTACTCGGTTGTCCGGGGAACTTAGCAGCTTCTGCAGCACCTCGATAACGAGAGATCTTAGCATCATAACGTGCTGCGGCATTGTTTTCAAGCACAGAGCCGAGCATGAACAACTGCTTTTGAATGTCCTGATTAGGTACACCCTCGATCTTCTTGTTAACCCAATCCAGAGCGCCCTGCACCAAACGAGGATCAACGCCAGTACGGCGAATGTCTTCGTTAGACAGTTTATTCTCGCCCACCGCCTTAGCAATCGTGGTACGGGCAGCTTCCCAAGTCTGAGAGTTGTTAGAGTTTGCTGTCTGATTGATTAACTGCTTTGCAAGACGAGCAGAATCAAGCATGTTAACTTCTTTTTCAGTTGCCTTGTCTACAGCATTAACAGCACCGACAATATCAGGAGCCATCTTAATCTCAGGCGTTACACTGACTTTAGTGCCCCGTTCCGGTGCATCGCCAATACGAGCAATCTTAGCGCCTGTTTGTTTGTTGATTAAGAAGATACCTTCTTTAGTCTCAGACAATGCAGTTTGATCGGCTTTGTCAACAGGTTTCAGATCAGAAATATTACCAGATTCTTGATAAGCGGCCACAGACTCGGGAGTATATTTGCCGGTACGAATAATCTGTTGCACAGGATCAGCAGCCTGACGTTCACGGTTACGTTGGTTAGCCAGAGCTTGTTCAGAAACCAGCTTAGCCTGTGCTGTCTCAGCGGCTACTGCACGAGATGCTAACTCTTGAGCAGCGGGGAAGTCATTAGCCTCCATAGCCTTCTGAGCAGCAGCACGAAGCGAAGCAGGGTCAGTAGGATTAACACCTTGCAGAAGCTGTTGACGCTGACGAACACGCATGAGTTCAGGGTCTTCAGCGCCTAACAAACCTCCAATGCCAGTACCTAAACGGGAACCAGCAGTGTAGAATCCAGCTTGAGCAGCCTGCATCGGGCTTAACTGAGCAAACTGCAGAGCCTGCTCCTGAAGACGCTGTTCACGAGCAGCCATCAAAGACTCAGGAGTCACGCCAAATAAACTTTGAGCTACAGTTGCCATATTAGAACTCCAAAGAACCCATGTATTCGCCAGTGACGGGATTAATACTACCTAAGCCCATCGGATTAGATTGACGGCCTAAACCAGACAGCCAATTACCAATACCAGAAGTGAATTGTTGATTGCCTGCCAAACCAGACAACAAAGCACCAGTAGAACTATTACCAGCAGTAGCTTGCAGAGTACGTGCAGCACCTAAGCCACCTTGCAGCAGAGCCTGTCCTGCGTTAGCGCCAGCAGTAGCAGAACGACCACCTAACTGAGCACCGATGTCCAGAGCACCTTGACCAAGCTGTTCAATGGTCTGACCTAAGCCAAGCTGAGTCTGTAACGGGCTGTAACCCGCCTGAGCAATCTGAGCACCAGTACCGAATAAGCCAGCACCGAAGGTAGTACGTGCCCTGCCCTGCTCTTCAGCCTGCGCAGCCAATTCTGCATCCTGCTGAGCCAAGGCATTGTAGTAAGCAGCCATCTCAGGGTTAGTAGCTTGTAAGTTACCGCCTTGAGCAACAGACAAACCTTCACGGCCAGTGTTGAACAGATTCTGACGAACTTGTGCTAGGCTACGCTCGCGGGCAGGCTGCAGGAGAGCCTGACGAGAAGCCAGCCACTGCTGTGCAGCCTCTTGTGGAGACTGAGCCAGATACTGCTGGCCAAGGTTAAATAAACCCTGCTGTGCAGCTAAGGCTTGCTCAGTAGCGCCAACACCCTGTTGTCCTGCCTGAGACAGTAAACGATCTTGAATGGCAACTAACTCAGGAGAGACTGTGTAGTCTGCGCTGGTCAGATTGCCTTGAGGATCAAAGCCAAACTGAGAAGCACCGAAGCGAGTGGTAACACCCACAGGACGGAAACGAGCAGCATCAGCAGCCATCCTAGATGATTCTAATTGAGCATTAGCAGAAGACTGAGCAGCAGAACGTGCCGCCCTAGCTTGTTGACTCGCACCAAGTAAACCTAAACCGCCTCCAATAAGTGCAGCTTCAATTCCCATTTTGATTCCTTACAAAAAGTTGTCTTTCCTGACCGTCAGCACCTACAAAACTATTGTAGTATACAAAGCCCATAATCTTTAAAAACTTTAGATGTTTATTGTCGTGGATCTCATGTATAGCAAATATTGGAAGTCTGTGTATTTCTAACAGTTTCTCAAAGTCAGCCGTAAGAGATAGCTTAATTTCTTTAGACCATCCAGAACAGTCGCAATGGATAAAAGTCATGTTGAAACTAAACTCAAGATAGACAATATATTCCTTTGCGACTATTACTGGAACTTTCATGCGGTCCGCTTCCACATCTTCACAACGATATATGGAGGCAGGTTAGCGTTAGTACCGGAGGAGCCTGTAGTTGAAATGCCAACCGTAATACCAGTAGTCGCCGTAGAAGTGTTCTCTGTCTCATCTAGGATGGCTGTAGGGGAACCGCCGCCACCTCGGATGTTTGCAATGTACGGGGACTGGAATGTGTGCAAGTGTCCCGGATCAGTAACAGTAGCTGTGTGGGTGTGAGACACGACAATAGCATCTTTGCTACCGCCGGTTTCCTCTAAAGTGTCAAATAGGGCATCAGAGGCATTCTGACCAACCACGACACGACCAGCACCGAATTCAACCCAAGTACCGAAACCAAGCAGAGTAGCTGGGTTAGTGGCCGAAGAGGCGTTGATATAGACAGACCCAACAGGGTACACTGCTTGCAACGCTGCTTGCACGAATGCAGTAGTAGCTAACGAAGTAGTATTATTACCAAACGTAGGCGTAGGAGCAGTCGGATTACCAGTCAAAGCAGGGCTATTGATGTCTGCCTTGGTGTTGACTGCCGTAGCAATGTTGTTAAACTCAGTGTCAATCTCAGTCCCTTTGACAATCTTCAAAGGATTACCAACAGCCAGAGCATCTTTACTTGCAAAGTTGGTTGATTTTACATAGTTAGCCATGATTATACAATCTTTCCGTTCTTGGCGTGGATTTCAATCTTCTGAACACTCAAAGGAGAACCATTGATGTCAGCTTCGTAGCCTGTTTGAATAACTTTACCGGCCCCGGTAGGGTAAGCTACCAGTGTCTGTAATGCAGTACCAGCAGAATAAATAGCGGTACTAGTATTATACTCCGAAATTCCGTAATATGCAACCCCCTGAGCAGGAATTTGTGCAGTTTGTGCATAATAATTTCCTGTAAAATCATATCCCCACTTGATAGTGACGAACTGATTCGTACCGCCGATGACAACCACAGAGAGTTTCTTCAATACGGACGTAATAGAAGGAGCACCTAAATCGGTGTGGTTGGTGAAGTACTGGAAACGATAAGAGGCTGTGTCATCTAAATAGCCAGCATACTGAGCTAAGTAACCAGACTTACCAATCAGCAGAGTACCGTCAGACTTACGACAGAAACTCTTAGGTTCCATACTATCCCAAGTCGTTACCCTAGCTGCTCCATCCTGTAATGCACCCTTCATGTCGAAGCAGTAAACTGTCTTCAGAACAGGCAAAGTCAAGAGATAGAAGCCATCAATAGGAGAATATACACTCTTGATACTAGATTTAACTTCAGAAGCTACTGCTGACATCAGGTCATTACGTACATTCTTAGACAAGTCACGCAGAGGAGCAGACTTCTCTTGAATGGTCCGCATCAGGCTACGAACGCCGGTGCTAGATAGGAAGATGATGTCTGTACCTGTGTTAGCCACAGAGTCTCTAGCGATACAGCCGATACCCGTCACAACATCTGCCAGAGTCATAGTTGCTGGGTTAGTAGCGCCTTGGTAGATCAGGATATTATTACTACCAAAGATATACAAGAAGCCATTATGAGCAGCCAGAGCAGTGATACCGTCAGAGCCTTTAGGCCACACAGAGTGCGTATCCAGAGTACCTGAGGTTCCTCCGTTAAACTTGAAAGGAGACTTTAGATCAGACCACTGGACAGTTTGTTGATCCGTTGTAGTCCGTGCCGACCATGTACGACCATAGGCAGCAATCACACAGTCAGCATTCTGAACCGTACCAGAATAGCCAGCATGCTCAGAGATACGCCTGAAAGTAGTCGTAGACGTAGCAGGATCATAGATCAGAGGCTCATGTCCAATCTGATAAGCAACTGCGTAGCCGTTGATGAAGGCCCACTGAT
>JACCEE011559514.1_pt1 | contig 26112 bp, 39 predicted proteins | sample 7449931 | NCBI WGS metagenome assembly JACCEE01 (sample SAMN15323457, study PRJNA562643) | freshwater metagenome | isolation source: river surface water | place: USA:Blue River Watershed | collected 2017-08-19 | reverse complement strand
CTACACAGACAATTACTTCTGGATCACAACAAAAAGTGTTATTCCAACAAGAAGAATTTGACACTAATAATAATTTTGCCAGTTCAAGATTTACTCCTACTGTTGCGGGCTATTACCAACTAAATGCCGCAGTTCGCATGAATGGTAATATGGGCACCGGTGAGAGTATGCTGGTTATTTGGAAGAACGGTTCTGAATACAAAAGAGGTTGGAACGCTAGCGGCACAGAAGTGGGCGCTAGTTTTTTTGCAATGGGCGTTAGTGCATTAGTTTATGCCAACGGAACTGGGGACTATTTTGAAGTTTATGTTCAACAAGGCAGTGGCGGAAATAGAGATATTACTGTTGTCGGAGGAAACATTACTTGGTTTAACGGATCTATGGTGCGTGGAGCATAATTAGAAATATAGGAATATACAATGGCAATATCTTTTCCATCTAACCCAAATCATGGTGACATATACACTTATGACGGATATCTATGGGTCTATAATTCTACCTCTACTGCATGGTTAGCAGGACCATTGCCTGGTGGTGCAACTGGTGCTACCGGTCCTAGAGGCCTAGATGGTTCCCCGGGCGGAGCAACTGGAGAAAAGGGTGCTACAGGTGCAACAGGACTTCAAGGAGCAACAGGCGCAACTGGTCAAGGAGCAACAGGCGCAACTGGTATTCAGGGTGCAACTGGTATTCAGGGTGCAACTGGTATTCAGGGATCTACAGGCTCTGGAGCAACTGGGGCAACTGGTCTAACCGGTGCAACAGGAACTCCAGGAACTCCAGGCGGTGCGACTGGACTAACTGGCGCAACAGGTGCGACTGGTCCTGCCGGAAGTTCTTTAAGTGCATCGAGTAAAGTTTTAATTACAGATTTAAGAGCTTCTTATGCTATTGGAGTTGCTAACTCTGGAATAATGTTTGTTGATAATACATCAACATATCTTTCAACTACTTCAAACACACTATATGCTACCAATAGAATTCGAGCACATACTGGTATTAATGGACCAAACGAAGAATATCTATATGTTGACGGTCTAGTATTTGAATCAGATTATATCGAAGATCACGATAGCCCAAGTTATCAATTTGGGTACGGAGGAAATTTCGGATCAGCATATACTTTTAGTGTAGCCTCTGAAGGGATTTATCTACAGGGATCAGTACAAACTTGGGATTTATACGTCGACGACACCACCCACTCTACATCAACAACATCAGGAGCACTAGTTGTCGATGGTGGAGTCGGTATTGGTGGAACCTTAAATGTTGGCGGTAATCTAAATGTGCCGAACGGCAGTGTTAATTTTACAGCATCTAGCGGAATAGTAACAGTAGAAAATATTCTACAGGTCAACAATTACCTCGAAACTTATGCTATTCAATCTTTTGGAAATTTAGATATTAATAGTGTATATGAAACCGTTATCAGTGGAGATGGTATTAGGTTAGAAGTTGGACCTCAAGGCGGTAACGCCGTAGGTTCTACTCTTGTTATGCTAGCAGGAGATGGTGGAGGGGAATCCGGCGGCAAGGGCGGTACTGGCGGCTTTGCTACACTTAAAGGCGGTAACGGCGGTAACGATATTCAGTTCGGTGACGGTGGTGCAGTTTATGTTCAAGGCGGTATCGGCGGCACATTAGGAGGACCCGTCTACATTCAAGGCGGTGAAGAAAACGGCGGAAGTTCTTTAGGTTATGTATGGATTAATACTTACAGAATGCCTAAAACATTTGGCTCAGTTGGGCAAACATTAGTTATAGATACTACTTCTAGTAATACCGCTACTTTAAAATGGCAGTCTATATCTACTGTACAAGGCGCAACAGGGCCAACTGGTGCTACCGGGCCAACTGGTGCTACCGGTGCTGTTACGATTGTAGGAAACACTTATACTGTAGGAACACTTTATGTTTCAACATTAACTGTGTCAACTGCTGGTGCAACCAATATTACTTCTGCAAATGATTTAAATTTAAGTGCGGCAGGCAGTGTAAGAAGTCGTAGTCCGTTTGCATTATCAACATGTACAACAAGTACACTATCAACTCTTGCATTAACTTGCACACAAGGCACATTTATGTTTGCTGTCGATGCTGCAGGTGTTGCTCAGCCAGTTTATTTTGACGGAACTTATTGGTGGACATTTAATAGAACAAGGATCTACTGATGCTACATAAATTTTATGTTGTCGCAGAAGATAGCGAAAGTAAACAATTATTAAAAGACGAACTTACAGCATCTGCTGGTAATGAAGTAATACCTGAACGGTCTGTTGATATTATTGATGCAATGCCGAACAGTGATCATAATACAGTTGTTATGCTGACTCAAGAAGAAGCAGACGCACTAATGAGCGATCTTAGAGTCCTTGACGTTCATCGAGACCCTTATGAAATTGGAGTTAAGAAAAGACATTTTGGTATTCGCACAGGATCTTATAGTAAAAGTTCTATAGCAAGCTCAAGTAATAAAAATTGGGGATTACTAAGAGGTGTAAGTACTAGTAATAATTTCGGTACTTCGACTACTCTTTCTGCTGATGTTCCCTTTAATTTAGATGGTACCGGAGTTGATATTGTTGTAATGGATACCGGAGTTGAGCCGAATCATCCAGAATTTGCTGTTAATGCAGATGGAACAGGTGGTAGCAGAGTAGTTAACTATGATTGGAGTCAGCATGGGATTATGAGTGTGCCAACTGGTGGGTTTCTAGGAGACTGCGACGGACACGGTAGTAACTGTGCGTCAATTGCCGCAGGAAATACATGTGGATGGGCAACAGGGGCAAAAATATATTCTTTACGTTCAGTTGGGTCAGGTGCATTTACAGAAACTGATATTACAGATGGAAGGACATTAGGAATCTTAGATGACTTTCAAGTATGGCAAAGTCTTAGAGCTTTCCACAATGCCAAGCCAATCGATCCAAATACTGGATACAAAAGACCGACTATAGTAAATTGCAGTTTTGGTTTTCTTGTAGAATATAGTAGTGTGTCAAACATTTATTATAGAGGAAGTCTGACCGGGGCTACAACTACTACTGCGGCGTATGGAACAATCGGAATTCCGGAAAGTGGTATAGGGCAACACGGATATAGATACACATCATTAGATGCAGAAATTGCGGCAACTATTGCAGCCGGAGTAATAGTAGTTGCTGCCGCAGGAAACGACAGACATAAAATAGATGTCTCAACTGGATTAGACTACAACAATTATTGGTCAGAGTACACAGGTTTTAGTTACTATTATCATCGAGGAGCAACTCCGTCGGGAACTAGCAATGTTATTTGTGTAGGATGCATAGCCGCATTTGCTAACACAGACCCGGCAGGTCCAGAGCACAAAAGAAATTTTAGTTGTGCAGGACCTAGAGTAGATGTATGGGCTCCCGGAGATTATATTATGGGCGCTTATGCTAATGCACCCTACTCTAGTTCTGCGGTAGCCGACTCTAGAAGTGCAACAATGGGAACAGGTTACACTTACTATCTAAATGCTATTTCCGGAACTAGCCAAGCAAGCCCGCAAGTAGTAGGAATGTTAGCCTGTGTACTACAGGCAAGACCATGGATGAACCAACAAGATTGTAGAAATTTTTTAACTGCGTATAGTAGCAATTGGGCAGTTAATGAAAGTTACTACGGAGGAAGCGGATATACTAATTTTGGAAGTTTACAAGGCGGTGCTGCTAAAGCATTGTACCAGCCATTTAATTTACCAACACCACTCACAATTCGCGGATAAATATTAAACTAACGAGAGAACTGTATGAGTAGCACATCAACCACATTTGTTAATAGCATTAATACTAACTACCCAGTACCTGGTGTAGATAACGACACGCAGGGATTTAGAGATAATTTTTCAAATATCAAATCTGCTTTAAGTACAGTAGCAGGCGAAATCGGTAATTTCCAATTAAACGGGGTTACTACTAACGGGCAAAATGATTTTAGTTACATCGGAAACTTATACCGAGCAGTATTAGACTCATACGGCGAGGCTGTAGGAACAAATACATTTTCAACTGATGATACTATTAGCGCAATCGAAGGCAACTATCAAAAGGTATCTGTAAACACATCTTTAAACATCGATGTTATCAATTGGACAGGAGCATCAAATGTTAAAGGCAATGTTATTTTAGAAATATATAACAGTTCCGGAACTTCAGTTAATATTAATTTTTCTAATACATTAGGAACACTTAAGAAAGATTTAAGTCTTCCTGTTGCAGTAGCAGGAACATCAACCGTATTTGTTAATTTATGGACAACAGACGGCGGTACTAATGTATTCTTAACAAAAATCGGTGGCACTTTTGTATAACCCATTAATGGAAGATTTGTCCAAATTGAAGGACAGCGAAATAGAATCCAAGATTGTAGAACTTGGTAAAAAGTATACTATTGCTTCTAGGACTGGAATGGGAGCAGTTATGCCTCAAATTTTAATAGCACTAGAAGCATATAGAGTAGAAATGGCAAAAAGAAGCCAAAGAGCGTTAGACGAAACATCAAAGAAAATAAATGGCGATTTAGATGGCTTGATTAATGTTGATTAATCTGCTATACTAAGGACATGAAATTCAACGAATACGGCGAAGTTATTCTTACACCACAAGATGCATTTACTGCATTGTATTCTGGTAAAATAAAAAATTTAGAAAACATTTTATTCGAAGATACAGAAGAACTTAAAAAGTTCAACGATGCTATTAAGAATAATTGGAATGATATTCCAAAACTTACACCTTATATAGAGCATACAGAATCGTTGAACGAGTTTGACAAAAATAATCAAACAGAGTGGTTCATGCCCGAAGAATACAAAGTCATGGATATAGAAGGGTATCTTGTTCACGTTTGCCCAAAACAAAACTACGATCGTCTAATTACGGAATTGCAACTATTCCGCCAACATAATATGATAGACGTTCTTAGATATCTTAAATACTTTGTAGATACTATGAGAGCAAACAATATTGTTTGGGGTGTAGGCAGAGGTTCTAGCGTTGCTAGTTACTGCTTATACTTGCTAGGAGTTCATAAAATTGATAGTATCAAATATAAACTCGATATTAAAGAGTTTTTAAAATAAGGAGTCTAAAATGAGACAATATAGAACAATGCGCGGTAAAATGGTCGACATGGATCAATTACTAGAAAAAAATCAAACTATGCCCGCAGTAGGTAATGTTAAAATGAATGCCCGAGGAGACGAACTTGGACCTGGTGGAAAAATTGTAAAGCGTAGAGAAGAACAAATTAATTCTTACTACGAAAACAATCCTGCGGCAATAGTTAAACAACCAGCCGTTAAACCTACCAACACAGTAGTAGAAGATTCAGTAACTTACTCGAAAGGGAAAAAGTGAAAGTAATCGGTAAAATTGTTCCAATTAGAGATAAAGTTCTCGTATGCGATATGAACTTCGAGGGCCAAAAGACTTTTTCTGGAATTATTATCCCTAGCGACAACGGAAAAGTTTCAGGTATCCATCCTCGATGGGCTAAAGTATTTGCCGTAGGTAACGAGCAAAAAGAAGTTAAAGTAGGCGAGTGGATTTTAGTCGAACATGGTCGTTGGACTAGAGGTATCGAGTACGAACTCGAAAATGGCGAAATTATCGAATTGCGTATGGTCGATAATAATGCTATACTAATGTCAGCAGACAATCCTCCCGGAGATGTTGTTTTAGCGTATCAAGACAATGCTCCTGCAAGGAATGTACCACTATCTTAAGGAAATAAAAATGTATTCAACAGCCGTTTATCGTTCTGCTTCTGAAATTAATTCAGCAATGAGTCGTGTCTATGGGCACATGGGGTTAGCAGTCCTTACTAGTATGATTATCAGTTCCTTCGTAGGAACTAATGCCGCATTAATGGCATTTTTCTTTACTGGAATCACGAAATGGATTGTAATTTTTGCACCGCTTGTTGCTATCTTCGGTATTACTGTTGCCCTCAATGCTGGACCTAGCAAAACTGGCGCACAGTTAATGCTACATGGTTTTGCCGCACTTATGGGGTTGAGCTTTTCTACAATCTTTGTAGTCTATAACATGGGCAGTATTGTGTCAGCCTTTATGGGCGGCGCTCTTCTGTTTGGAGTAATGAGTGGCTACGGTTACTTCACCAAAAAAGATTTAAGTGGGCTAGGTAGTTTACTGTTTGTCGGTCTAATTGCTATCATTATTGCCAGCATTGTAAACATCTTCATCGGTAGTACCGTCATGCAAATGGTAATTAGTGCTATTGCTATCTTGATCTTCTTAGGCCTAACTGCATATGATACACAGCAAATTCGTGAAGAAGTTAGTGTAACTAATGATGGTATTGCAGAGATCCGTGGTGCGTTAACACTTTATCTAGACTTTATTAATTTGTTCCTAAACCTTTTACAACTATTCGGTGAAAAGAAAGAGTAACATGACCAATCCATTTCGCGATCAAGAAAAATTCATGCGAGCTTGCGATCAGACAGTCGAAGGCTTTAACGAAGAACAATTTAAATTGTATGTTAATCTAATCGAAGAAGAGTTCAAAGAACTCAAAGAAGCAATTGAAGCAGACGATAAAATTGAGATCCTCGATGCACTAGAAGACATTATGGTTGTCACTGCCGGTGCTATGCACAGCATGGGTGCAGATGGCGAAGGTGGTTGGAAAGAAGTCATGCGTACTAACTTTGCTAAGATTGATAAAGAGACTGGCAAAGTTCGCAAGCGCGAAGATGGTAAAGTTCTAAAGCCTCAAGGCTGGACTCCGCCGAATCTTGCACCCTTTGTAAGCAAATAAAATGGGCTATACTCGATCATATAGTATTACTAAAGCCGCACAAGAAATAAATGCGGCGGCGTATGATGCTACAGATATGAGAATGGACGGATTTATATGCTGGGGAGCCAAACAAGATCTATACAGATTGAAGTGGGTCTTAGACGATGCTCTTGCTCGATGTCCTAAATTTGCACCAGAAGAAGAATGGCTTAAAGAACAAGAACAAGAAAGATTGTTGCAATTATTGAGGAGAACACCATGATTGATTTTCTGTATTTAATTCTAGGAGCAATTTTTATGTTCGGTATTATCTTTACTGTTCGTAAACTTCCAGGAGGTTGCGATCGAGATTGCAATCAAGGAAGAAATTGTAATTGTTATAAAAATGATATTCAATAAAGTTAGAGAATTAAAAGAACAAAATAAAAAAATTGGTATTACTTTTAGCACATTCGATCTGCTACATGCAGGTCATATTGCTATGTTAGCAGAAGCCAAAAATCATTGCGATTATTTAATTGCGGCTCTCCAAACCGATCCGACTATTGATCGCCCAGATACTAAAAATCCACCTGTCCAAAGTATCGTAGAACGCCAAATTCAATTGGCTGCAACTCGATATGTGGACGAAATTGTGGTATATCAAACCGAAAAAGATCTGGAAGATCTCTTGCTTATTTTGCCTGTTGATGTTAGAATATTAGGTATAGAGTATGCAGATAAGGCATTTACTGGTAAAGAAATTTGCCAAAATCGCGGCATCAAACTAGTGTTCAACAGTAGAGACCATTCGTTTAGCTCAAGTAGCCTAAGAAAACGAGTGGCCCAAGCAGAAAGCAAAAAGTGAGAATTCAAGTTGTTTCGGACTTACATTTAGAATTTGCTGACATCAACATTCAAAATAATAACAATGCTGATGTACTAGTTCTTGCAGGCGACATTATGGTTGCCAGCAAAGTACTTAAACCCGAAAGCGAGTACGGCAAAAGATTTCGAGACTTCCTTAGCCGTGTAAGTTTCCAGTTCCCTCATGTTGTCTATGTTATGGGCAATCACGAGTTCTACGATAGCGGAGACTTTTTCAAAGGTGTAGATGTTATGCGTATGGCATGTGGTGTTCACGACAACATCTATTTGTTAGAGCGCGATACTAAGGTTATCGATGATGTTGTTTTTGTCGGCGGTACCTTGTGGACTGACATGAACAAGTTCGATCCTATAACTCTACATGCTGTCAAGGATATGATGAACGATTATCGTGCTATCCGCAATGATCAAATGGGCTATAGGAACCTAAAGCCGGCCGATACTGTAGATAGACATCGTCTTACTCGCGACTACATTCAACATATTGTAGAAGAAAATCGCGACAAGAAGTGTGTTGTTGTAGGACATCATGCACCTAGTTATCAAAGCGTACACGAAATGTACCGCAGTGATCATTTAATGAATGGTGCTTACTACAGTAGTTTAGAAGATATTATGCTAGACAACGAAAACATTAAACTGTGGATTCATGGTCATATGCATAACACGTTTGACTACACTATCGGTCAAACTCGTGTTGTCTGCAACCCTAGAGGCTATCACTCGATGCGCGGTGACGGAACTTACTGGGGTGAAGACACTGGCTGGAATCAAGATCTTATTATAGAGGTTTAAATGAAAATTGGACTTAGTTATAGCCGTTGTGTTCGAGACATCGTTGACGGCAAGGTAGATATCAGGGATGTTCTCATTATCATTGCTCGTACGGATTTTGATCCCAGAAACGACGAGCAGTGGGCAGGTATCTGGCAAGGGTACGGTGGCGGCACAGGCCGAGGCAGTATCTGGACTGCTCCGGAATGGGCAGAATATCCTCCGGAGGATGAACAGAAGTTCAGAGATGTTAGTATCGAACTGTGGAATACCGGCAAGTTCCACCAGCCCCGACAGTTCGGTGCTCATCCTAGTCGCCGGCCTGAGATTTGGCTAGAAACAGTTCTTCCTAGTGAAGAACTGGCTAAGAATCCTATGGCTAAGAAAGCATGGGAAAGTTTTCAGACCGTTGCAGGTCTTACTAATGTAGAACTAGATAAGGAATATCGGTGAAAACAAGAGAGCAAATTATTGAGTCTATGTGTTATACTTATAGACACGATTTCGGTCTAGAAAGAACAGATGCAGGTAACGGATTTATTACAGCAGGAATGACTGAAGACGAAAGAAGACTGTTACGAGCAGTTATGGCACAAATTTTTGATAACGATATTGCACCTTATATGGAGTTTAAACGATGAGCAAAGAATTATGGGTTGAAAAGTATAGACCTAAAACTGTTGAAGATTATGTCTTTAGAGACGCTCATCAGCGTAAGCAGGTAGCAACATGGATCAAAGATCAGAGTATCCCTCATTTGCTGTTAAGCGGATCAGCAGGTATCGGTAAAACAACTCTTGCTAAAATACTTATTAACGAGTTAGGCATTGAAGAACACGATGTACTGGAAATTAACGCTAGTCGCACTAACTCAGTTGACGATGTTCGTGACAAAATCACAAACTTTGTGCAAATGATTGCGTTCGGAAGTCCTTTTAAGGTAGTATTACTAGACGAAGCAGATTATCTGTCACCTAACGCACAGGCAGCTCTTCGTGGAGTTATGGAGGAATATCACAGCAGTGCTAGATTTATTCTAACATGTAATTATCCTAATCGAATTATTCCCGCCATTCATAGCCGATGTCAAGGGTTTCATATTGAAAAAGTAGATCAAGACGAATTTATGATGAGGGTCATTAACATTCTTATCCAAGAAGGTGTAGACGAATCTTCATTTGTAAATCTAGATACTTACGTAAAAGTAACATATCCGGACTTGCGTAAATGTATTAACCTTGTTCAACAAAATGTCATTGACAAAACACTTCAATCCCCAACCGCAGGCGATGCAGGAGAAGCCGATTGGAAGATTGAAATGGTTGAACTATTCAAAAGCGGCAATATTACAGGAGCAAGAAAACTTGTATGTGGGAAAGCAAGGCCAGAGGAGATTGAAGACATCTATCGCTGGATGTATATGAATCTCGAATTGTTTGGGCACAATGAAGATACAAGAGATACTGCGCTGTTAATGATTAAAGAAGGGTTGCTTAATCATGCAATTATTGCAGATCCAGAAATTAACTTAGCGGCTACTTTAGTTAAATTAGCAAGACTACAATAAGAAATCAGGTAGTGCAGACCAATGTACTACCTGATTCCACGACCTTAGAGATAAAAGTATTTTTTTATTCTATAGAATCTTCCTTATAAATTTTTAAGACTTCTCTTACTACAGGATGACGCTCTACGTCCTTAGACTCAAATCGCGCCATAGCAATCATACGAAAATCACCTCCTTCACCGTATAAATTGCAAAATTCTAGCAAGCCGTTTTCCTTAGGTCGGTCGGCTTGATTTAAGTCACCTGTAACTACCATTCTACTATTCTCGCCCAAGCGTGTTAGCAACATCTTCATCTGTGAAGGTGTAGCATTCTGCATCTCGTCTGCGACAACGAAAGCGTTCTTAAACGTTCTGCCACGCATATAGGCAAGCGGCGATATTTCAATAATTCCATCTTCTAACATCTCCGCGATTTCTTTAGGGTGATAATATTCTTCAAATACATCGAATATTGGCCTTGTCCACGGCTCCATTTTCTGGTTTAGTGTACCTGGCAAAAATCCGTGTTCTTCATCTACGCTTACAGCAGGTCGTGTAACCACGATTTTGCTAATAGTCCCCTCTTTAAATAGTTTAATTGCCATTTGTACAGCCAACATGGTTTTACCCGTGCCAGCAGGGCCAATTGCAAATACTATAAATTTACGGGGATTTTTTAGCAACTCTAGGTATTGTTCCTGGCTTAAATTGCGAGGTACAATATTAACTTGCTGTTTTTTGCGCAGATATTGATTAATTTGAATTAAATTTTGCTCGTGATCAGGGCGACTATTCAGTCTTTCCCTTCGTTTTGCTCTAGACAAATTATGCCTCCTTTGTGAGCGGTCTGCATATATAATTATCCCAGGAGCTCAAAATCCCTAAGATAATAACCTTTTTTCGGATAGCATAAATATTAACATTAAAGAGAACCACTATGCGTGATATTGTAGAAGTAATTAGAAATATACAAACATTAAGCACTAACGACTCTGCTTTTCAAATCTTAAAAGATTTTGAAAGAGTTCTTGACGAACTAGACATTTACGTCTTTGCTAACTGGGAAGATGGCGAGCTAGTCGAAGGGCCAGAAGTTAATCGTTATTCTGTAGGCTGTAAGTTTATGTGGCCTAGAGATAAAATGCCCGATCCAGAAGGCGGTGCTCGATTGTTAGATTACGGCTGCAAAGTAATTTACGAAAAGGAAAACTTAATGGTTCCACGTAAAGTTTATAGCCCAGACGATTTCCGTCCCGGTACAAAGAAAGGTAAGATTGACGCACATCCAGTATGGATAGTAACTGTCATTATGCCTAAAAAATTAATGCAAGATATTTTCCAAGGATATGAAGATAAAGACAATCGCGCATTAGCAGACTCAATGCGCTATGAAGAAATGCTTCAACAAAATCAGCAAGCAGCACCTGAGTCCGCCGAAGAAACAGAACTAGCAGGAGTAGAAGGTGAGCAAACTATTTGAAGGCCTAAAGGCTAAAGATTTAAAAGGCTTTGTAGAGTCTACGTTTACTATTGACCATTATACCAGTAAGATGGGCGAAGACAAAAATATTGCTGTCATAGCATTTAAAGTTAATGACAAGATGCCTGCAATTGACCTAATGGAATTTATTGAAAAAGGTTATCCTTTTGTATTAGATGCAGACATTAGTTCAGGTGAAGAACGTGACGGCAAATATCAGGTATTTGTAGAATTTGAAAGAACAGAAAGATTACCTAGACAAATTAAAAATGTATTAGAAGGGTTATCTAACTTATGCGATATATCTGATTGGCGTTTTAGATATCATAAAGATTTAAAAAGTTGCGAAGTTACTGAAGAAAATATAATGGAGTGTGTTCCGTTAACCGCAGACGCATACGATTCAAAAGTGTTAGAAGTTAAAAATGCCACAGTTGAAAGTTTCTTCAATCAAACTCCCTTCGAAAGTATTCACCTCGACGAAAACGATGTTATTACTGTTGCTAAACCTTATTCAGGGTACATTGATATGAAACTTCTAGCAATGGGTAATTATACAGAAGTTAAAGATAGTCTTCCAGGCGCTATTCAATTAGACGAAGCAAGCCAAAGTCAAGTGAATTTTTTAGAAAAGTATCTTGGTAATTATGAAATTACTAAAATCAATAACAAGTTCTTGATTCGTAACGGAAACAAGGCTATGGTTGTAGCAAAGGAGAGATGGTAATGAACACTGACGAAGGATGCCCAGTTTGCGGCGGAAAACACCCTAAAAAATAAAAAGGTAAAAAATATGAGTTTTAATTTTGAGTTCACACAAAGTCATTTAAAAGAAATTATAGGTCCAAATCCCTACATAGAGCAATGGCATCATGCTCTTAGTCAAGTATGTCCAGAGTACGGTATTGACACACCAAGACGACTAGCAAGTTTCTTAGCACAATGCGCTCATGAGAGCGGAAATTTTAAGTTTTTAAAAGAAAATTTAAATTACCGTGCTCCTAGTCTAAGAAAAATATTTCCTAAATATTTTCCAGACGATGCAATTGCTAATCAATATGCTAACATGCCTAACAAGCAAGAGGCGATTGCCAACAGAATCTATGCAAGTAGAATGGGCAATGGTGACGAAGCAAGTGGTGACGGATTTAGATATTGCGGTAGAGGATTGATACAGTTAACTGGCAAAAACAATTATACACTTTTTGCTGCCAGTATAGATACTCCCGTAGAAGATGTTCCTGAATATTTGCAAACATTTGAAGGCGCTGTACAAAGTGCTTGCTGGTTCTGGGAAAGCAATAAATTAAATTCGTTTGCAGACGCTGGTGATATTCTAAATATGACCAAACGCATTAACGGCGGAACTATTGGGTTAGAAGACCGCATCAAGCATTACAATCACGCATTGCACGTATTCGGAGCACACTAATATGTGGTTATTGTGGTTTGTACCAGATGACTTTTTAAATTATGTAATTAATAGCATTCTGGTACTCGGTGCTGTAGGAACTTTTTTATCTCTATTTTTATTGAATAGAATACTGAGATGGTTCCCAGCATTGTCTCCTTTTTATCTAGCCTTTCAAGTAATAAGTGTATTGATGCTTGTTGCAGGAATTTATCTAAAAGGCGGGTACGGAGTAGAAATGGAATGGCGCGAAAAAGTTAGAATTGCAGAAGAAAAAATTGCCAAGGCAGAACAAGCCACTGTTGAGTTGAACCAACGACTTGAAGAAGAAAGAAAGAAAAAACAAAAAGTAAAGATCGAATATTATAATACTGTTAAGACTGAAATTAAAGAAGTTGAAAAACTTATCAACAGTAAATGCGAGCTTGATCCAAAAGTAAACGAGTTACACAACAAGGCAGCAACTAATCCGGAGAAAGCAAAATGAAAAAAGTTTTAATGCTTGTTCCTTTGCTTTTATTGTCTGGATGTTTAGCAACAAATCCCCCAGTAATACCTAAATGGCCAGATGTTCCTAAAGATTTGTTAGAAGCATGTCCTGATTTAAAAACTGTCGATGCTAAAAACCAACAGTTAAGTTCAATAGTAGAAGTAGTTGCAGACAACTATAAAGAATATTATCAATGCAAAGGTAAAGTAGATGATTGGGTAGAATGGTATAAAAGTCAAAAAAATATATGGCAGACTTTAAAGTAAAGGGCTTATATGAGCGAAGACACTACAACTAAACATGAACACTGGACTGATAAAAAGTGGAGACCCATGATGGGCTGGATGTACATGGCAACATGTATCACAGACTTTATTATTTTTCCTGTACTTTGGTCTATTTTGCAAGCATACAATCAACAACCAATAACACAATGGGATCCTTTGACACTTAAAGGCGCAGGACTATTTCACATGGCCATGGGCGCTATACTAGGAGTAACAGCCTGGAGCAGAGGACAAGAAAAAATAGCAGGAGTTAGCGGAGGATTGCAAAACATTTCTCAACCTACTAATCCAACGTTATCACCAACTATGAATACAGGCGGTATTCAACCAAGACCTGAACCTGTAACTAAGCCGGCCTTTACAGCAACAAAAGTGCCGCAACCTGAAGAAAGGGAACTATTATGAAAAAATTATTAACAGCACTTTTAATTAGCACATTTGCATTTTCTGTATATGCTGCCGATGCTAAGGAAGAACCAAAAACTAAAAAAGTTTGTTTAGACGTTCAAGGCAAAGACGGAAAGCCTGTCATTGATCCAAAGACCAAACAACCTAAACAAAATTGTACTGAAGTTAAGGTTCATAAAAAATTCGAAGGAACAAAAGTTCCAGACGGCGCTAAGAAATGAAAAAGTTTTTATTAGCACTCAGTTTTGTTAGCCTAACAGGCTGTTCTACTGTACAAGGTTGGATTCCTAGTTTTTGGGATGATAACCAAAGTGCTAAAATAACAGACATTAGGCAAAGCATAGAAAACATCGATTGTAAATCTCCTCAACTTCCTCAAGCAGAAGGAATTTTAAAAAACATTCAATGGTTCGAACTTTACAGTAAGAGCAAAGGATCTAGACAACAGGATGTTTTGAGAATTGTTGATCCTATGAAGAAAACTGTCGACGAATGGGCAACAAGATCTGCAAAGTCAGAGGGCAGTGCCGCATATTGTGAGATTAAAAAGAAAGCACTTAAATTACAATCAGAAAGAGCAGCACAAGCAATCTTAGGGAGATTTTAAATGGAACAACTACACGCATTACTTAACTCAGACAAAGAGTGGGCTAGACAAAGAGCACAACTTGCTATCGATTTAGTTAACTCATTTCAAACAGGACAAATCTCCGGAGAAGAATATCAGGCATTATTACAAGATCTCATTAATACTGATACCCTTAATGCCGAAGCAGATGACCTAGAAACCAAAACAATGTTAGTGCAAGCGGTTAATGCAGTATCAATGTTTGCGTAATTTAGCACATTATCTAAAAAGGCAGACTTGACATCTGCCTTTTCTTTATTGTATAATTGTTAAATGAATTACTATGATGTTTTGGGAGTGCCCAAAACAGCCTCCCCAGAAGAAATTAAAAAGGCTTATCGAAAACTTGCTAGTCAGCATCATCCTGACAAAGGCGGAGATACGGCTAAATTTCAACAGGTCGAAGAAGCATATAGAATTTTAAGTGATCCGCAAAAAAGATCCGAATACGATAATCCGTCTCCTTTTGGAAAAAATCCAAACGGTGGTTGGCAAGAATTTAATGGGGGTACTCCTTTTGACAATTTCTTCCATCAATTTGGTCCCGACTTAGGTAGCATCTTCGGACACAGGACACGAGCACACAAAAATCGAGATATAAATTTATCTACAGATATTACACTAGAAGATTCATTTTACGGCAAAGACATTGTAGCTCAATACTCGTTGCACACAGGACAAAGAAGAACATTTGAAGCAAAAATACCTCCCGGAGTTGAATCAGGCAATGTCCTTAGGGTACACGGGGCAGGGGATCATTCTATACCACAACTTGCGCCAGGCGATGCACTACTAACTATTAATGTTTTACCACATCCTAGATTTCAGAGAAACGGTGCAGACTTAATAGAAGAAATTGAAATTAATGTTTGGGAAGCAATGTTAGGTAGCGAAAAAGATATTAAAACTATCGACGGAACAACATTAACTGTAAAAATTAAAGAAGGAACTCAACCCAATACTATGCTACGATTACAAGGAAGGGGCATGACTGTTATTAATTCAAGTGCAAGGGGTAATCATTTGATTAACATCAAAGTTAAAATTCCTAATAATCTTACAGAATATCAAAAGAATTCTATAAAAAATATTTTATCTTAAATATCATTATGTTAAAAATTGTAACTCATCCAAAGCCTATATTAGAAGAACAATTACCAGAATTTGATTTCAGTAATCCTATCACAGATCCTGTGCAGTTGGAAAAAGATATGATTGAAACTATGTTAGCAAACAACGCTATCGGATTGGCTGCTAACCAAGTAGGGCTCAAAACTAGAGTATTTGTTATGGGGCATAGAAAATTTAAAGAAAATGCACAGGCATTTTTTAATCCAAAAATTGTCGGCGTAACGGACGATTCGCTCGAAGATGAAGAAGGATGCTTGAGTTTTCCTAATGTTTATGTTAAAATAAAAAGACCAAGAGGAGTTCTAGTAAGGTTCCAAAACTCAAAAGGTGAAGAACAAGAAGTAGAATTTTTTGGTTATGAATGTAGGTGTTTCCTTCACGAGTATGATCACTTAGAAGGTATCACATACAAAGATAGGTCAAGTCAACTTAAATGGGCACTTGCGGTTAAGAAAAGTCTAAAAAGGAAATACAAATAATGTTGGAACCAAACGACGATCTCGAAAAGATTTTCGAACAAGCAGTCAGTATCGCTGCAAAAAATAAACACGAATATATCACACTTGAACACTTTCTTTATAGTCTAGTATTAGATGAAAAGTTTAACGCATTGCTCAAAGATTTCGGTGCAGAAGTTGGTCAACTTAAAAAGAACTTAGAAAAGTTTATTCAACAAGATTTAGACGATATCAAAACTGATAAGGAAGATCTTCGTCCAAAGAAAACAAATACTGTTGAAAGAATGTTAAATCGTGCTTTTACACAGACACTGTTTAGCGGTAGATCAATTATCGAACCCCTAGATTGTTTTATTAGTTTGTTCAGTGAAAAGAAAAGTTTTGCACATTATTACATGCGTAAGGCCAAAATTGATAAAGATAAATTCTTAGAATACTTGCAAAAAGTTAACGACACTGAAGAAGACGGCGAAAATACCGGCGGCAGTCAAATTGAACGAATGATCGTTCAGTACTGTACTAACCTTACAAATAAAGTAAAACAAAAGAAAATCGACCCTGTGATCGGGCGAGATAAAGAAATTGAAGAAATTCAACTAGCATTGGCCCGTCGTCAAAAGTCTAATGTTATGCTTATTGGCGATCCCGGTGTAGGAAAAACTGCAATTGCAGAAGGACTAGCACGTAAAATTGAAGAAGGTAAAGTACCTAAGTTTATTAAAGATCATGTAGTCTATAGTTTAGACATTAGTGGCATGCTTGCAGGTAGTAAGTACCGTGGTGACTTTGAAGAGCGCCTAAAAATGGTTATCACTGCTCTTGAAAAGAAAAAGAATGCTATTCTGTTCATCGACGAAGCGCACATGATGAACGGTGCCGGTGCTGCCGGCGGTGGTACTAATGACATGGCCAATATGCTCAAGCCTGCTCTAGGTAAAGGCACACTAAAAGTTATTGCTTCAACTACTTGGGAAGAGTTCCGCAAACACTTTGAAAAGGACCGTGCGTTGATGCGCCGTTTCCAACGAGTTGTTGTGAACGAGCCAAATGAAGCCACTTGTATTAAGATCATCAAAGGTCTTAAGAAGTATTATGAGCAACATCACGGTGTTAAAATTACTAATCAAGCAGTAGTTGATAGTGTTAAGTATTCTATCAAGTATATGACTGATAAGAAGTTACCCGATAAGGCAATTGACTTGATAGATTGTGCTTGTGCTAGATTTAAAGTCAAAGACCAAGAAGAAGGTATTGTTGACCATGATGAGATTGTATTTGAAGTTAGTAAATTAACAGGACTACCTTTAGATCAAATTGCACAAAAAGAAAACAAGAACCTCAAAGACCTTGACAAGAATATGCGTACAAAAGTCTACGGTCAAGACACTGCAATTGATGTCTTGTTAGACAAGATTTTTATTGCTCAAGCAGGACTAAAGAGCTTGAACAAGCCCGTAGGTAGTTTCTTGTTTACTGGTCCTACAGGTGTTGGTAAGACTGAAACTGCTAAAGTTCTAGCCGCAGGTATGGGTGTAGAACTTGTACGTTTTGATATGAGTGAATATCAAGAGAAGCATAGTGTTGCTAAGTTCATCGGAGCTCCTCCAGGATATGTAGGATTCGAAGATAATGCAGGTCTGTTAATCACTAAACTGCAAGAACATCCTAATGCTATTCTATTGTTTGACGAAGTTGAAAAAGCACACCCAGATGTTTTTAACATTCTATTGCAGATGATGGATAACGGTTATGTAACTGGCAGCAACGGTAAGAAAGCAGATGGACGCAACGCTATCCTTATCCTTACTAGTAACTTAGGTAGTGCTGATCAAGAGCGTAACGCAGTAGGCTTTGGTAGTCTAGAACGCGATGACGAAACTGACGGTGCTATTAACAGTTTCTTCAAGCCAGAGTTCCGCAATCGTTTAGACGGTATTATTAAGTTTGGTAAACTTGATCATAACACAATGGCAAAGATTGTCAAGAAGTTTATTGACGAACTAAATGTCTTACTGAAAGACAAGAATGTTGCTGTTAAACTCGACGCTGACGCCGCAGAGTTATTAATCAAGAAAGGTTTCAACCGTAAGATGGGCGCTCGTCCGCTACAAAGAACTATTGACGAAATGATTAAAAAGCCAATGAGTAAGGAAATCTTGTTTGGCAAACTAGTCAATGGTGGTATGGTCGAAGTTACAGCAAAGAATAACGAGATTGTTCTTAACTACCCGGAAGTTCTACCTGTAGAGTCTAATGATGAAACAACTGAAGCAGAAAACCAATAAACTGTTCTTTAACAAATGGCCTTTTAAGGTAGAGTGCTACCTTAAAGGGTCTAGCAAAGTAAAGTATGCAAAGCCTTGGAGAATTAGAATGTGGGCTAACGATGACGCCGACATGTTCTCAGCAGACTATAGATTTACAGGTGTAGGTTCCTATCGTCGTGAGCAAATCGACAAATTCGAACTACTTAAATTTACTAATGCTGTAGAGCCGTTTTTGGACCGAGAAGATATAAAAATTCGTGCCGAAGGCGCACACTTTAACTTATTCTGTGGCAATTTTGCTGTCAAATCAGATATTGTTAAAGCACTGAGCCCCTGGATTAAAGATGTTGTAGGTCCAGAAACACAAGAAGAACTTGATTTTTTGGTGGGCAATAATCTTAAAGTTATTTGCAATACGTTACCTCATGGAAAATACAAGTATAAAGTAGTCCTAAAATCGTGGATCGAAAATCCAGATAATAAGAAAAAACTGCTTAACTATTTGGTAGCAATGGGCGAAGATAAGATAAAGTGTAGTCCCGAAACTATTCGATTCTTAATGGATCAGACTAGATACAAGCAAGACCCGTTCTTTTATCTAATTGAGGATAAATCACTGACATTTATACGATTATTGTCTAACGACATTAAACATGTCTACGAATATGTAGAGCGAAATAGCATAAATACTACTTTACAGTAATATTATGCCATCATTAAGCAAGAGTTTTAAATTTATCGTTGAAACAGGGATTACCTCTACAGGTACCAGTGCCGCAGTAGCCTTTCCTATTTGGTATAGTGTACAGACTACATCTACGCAGTCTACTACAAGTATGCCCACAGAAGGAGCAGGATACTACGGTACTACCAACGGACTACATTCTCTTGTTGTAAGCACTACTCCTAGTTTCTTGGGTACAGCAACTATACAGGCAACACTAGCAACTACACCAGCAGAAACAGACTGGTTTGATCTTGTAGATGGCAAGTTTGAATATACTGAGTCAAGTCCTGGCTATGTTCCCTCTTTATTGCTAGATATGAACCCTCAACAGCCAGATATTCGCACAGATCATCTTAATTTTACTGGTCAATTTACATGGTTAAGGGCCCGTGTAGAAGTCGATCAAGGCGCTGTTACTAGCATCAACTACAATTACTAAGCAATTATTTCTGCTAAATACTCTATAATTGGAGTTTTTATACTGCCGCTCCAATGCAGTATAAGGAAATACTATGCTTTTGAACGAATTTTTTGGATCATACACTTTTAAAACTGGTTCTAACAAAACCGACGAAGACGCTAGGATGAAAGAAGCAGACCTAGTTGCAGAAGTGTTTGAATATATTATCAACAACGATGCTTTGCATAAAACAGAATTTTTTCCTATTGCTGAAAAAGTAGTTCGAGAAGCAACTAAAGAACATAAATCAGACCTTTGGATGCCTTTAGCAACTAAAGGATGTGTAAAGTTCTATAAAGAGAACGAAATGAAAGAAGATCCTAAAAAGATTTTCACCGTGGAAATGCGTAAAGAACTTTGCAATAAATTAGCAGAACACTATCAGGGCGATATTTTAAAAGGCATTTATAATCTAGGAAACTAATATGTTGTTAAACGAAGGCGGCAATGTAGTACCAGGTGCGGTACAAATGAAAAAGATGGAGTTTCCTATGGTTATGGCAAACTTAAAAAAGTACTTGCCTAAAGGAATCAACCTTTATCCTATTGGATCAGCAGGACACAAAGAAGTAAGTTCAGATATTGACGCACTTATCGATGCTAAAGAATTAATGACAGCATTTCCTAGTAAAGAACTAAAACTAAGTCGTAAAGCATTAGAAGATTATTTTAAAGAGCAGGGACTATTTGCTGCTCGTACAGGTGTAAGCGTACACGTAGGCGTGCCAATTGGTGACACAGATAAATTAGTACAAGTTGACTTAATGGCAGTAGATAATGCCAAGGCTGCACAACCATTGCACACACATGATTACTCCGATCCTAACATGAAGGGCGGTACATTACATGGTATGTGGGCAGACTTAGCCAATATGAGTTCTGTAGAAGGACATAATTCTGTTATGATGAGTCCATACAAAGGACTAGTTGATAGAGAAACTAAAGAACTTATTTCTAATGATAAAGATGCTATTGCTAAGATCATTATTGGGCCTACAGCAACAGCCGCAGACATGGGCAATCCTCAACGAGTATTAGCCGCACTAAAACAATATCCAGAAAAGTATAAAGCAATCAAAGACAAATACTTTCCTAACGAGGGAACTAGAGATTGGTTCCGTAGCCTATTGGACCGAGTAGCATGAAGATTCAAGAACTACTAAGAGAAGCAGGTCCTGCAGTAGGCCGTAAATATCAGCACATCGAAGATTTAGTGTTTACTAATGGCAGCGATGGTGGTATACATGCCGTTGAAAGATTGCGTAGCATGGGACAACAAGGTGGTACAATAGAATTAAAGTGGGACGGTAGTCCTGTAGTTTACTGGGGCAGAGACGAAAAAGGTCGCTTCTCAATGATTCCTAAGAACGCTTGGGAATATTTAAAGCGAGGTAAGACTGAAGTCGCTCCGGGTGTTCCTACTGTTATGTACAGTCCAGAAGATATTAAAGCGTTTGTTATGGGCACTGGTAAAGTAGAGCCAGGTAAAGAAAAACAGCGTCAGGCATTTGCCAATGATATGGCTGCACTATGGCCTTACTTTGAAAAGGTCAGTCCTCCAAAAGGTTATATTGAAGGTGGCATCTTATTCAGTCCACTAAAGCCCGTGCAGTTAAATCCAAAAACAGGTGACTACGACTTCCAACCTAACATTACTGCATTTCATATTCCTGCAGAAAGTGATCTAGGACAACGTATTAAAAGAGCTAAAGTTATGGTTGCCGCAACAGGGTTTTATCCTGCACTAGGCAGCTCAGATGAAAGCCGTTTTCCTAATGCAGAAAGACTAAGCACTCCGGAGGTAATTGTTCAAGGAACTACTTATGTAGAACAGGCACCTGAGATCGATAGTAAAATAGCAGATCAGGCAGAAGCATATATCGAGAAGAATGCGGCGTTAATTGATAATTTTCTTGCACCGAAGCCAGGGTTAAGCAAACCCGGAGATATACTTTACAAGTTCTATAATCAAAATTTAAGACTAGAAGGTGTTAAGGCCAAGTTTAAAGATTGGGCCAATCAAAATTTAAGCCAAGGTCAGGCACAAAAAGTATTATCAGATCCAGGATTAGATGTTGTACTAACTGCTGTAGAATTGATAACTAAAGCAAAGATGGATATGATCAATAAACTAAGTGTAGGGACACACGGAGGTATTCGTCAAACTAAGCCAGAAGGGTATGTCCAAGCACACCCAGGCGGTAAGTTTAAGAAAGATATTCCAGGTCAGTTTGTCAAAGCAATCGACCAAGCAACATGGGCTCCGAGGAAAGACTAAGATGTTATTAAATCAGTTATTTGAAGCAATCACAAGAACAGGCAAAGGCGATACCGCAGTAGTAGGTTGGGGTCGTGGTATGGGGCACAAAGGACACATGATGCTGGCCAGCTCAGTTATTACTAAAGCAAAAGAAGTAGGTGGTGACCCTTACTTTGTTGTTAGTCGTACAGTAGGCAAAGACGATCCGATTACTCCGGAAGAAAAATTAGCAATTTATAAAAAAGTATTTCCACAACAAGGACATATTTTTCAAGCAGCCAGTGACGAAATTCCAGATTTAACAAAGGTATTGTCTAACCTAAATAACCAAGGTTACAAGAATGCTGTAGTAGTTGTAGGTGCGGATCAAGTTAAAGCATTTCAATACTTAAAGAATTATAACGGTAAGCCAGACAAAGCAGGTAATATTGCGTTTAATTTTGATACACTTAATGTTATTAGTCGTCAAGAAACTAGCGACCCTAGCCGAGATCAAGAAGGGCCACGTGCTACTCCAATGCGACAAGTATTGCAAGATCCAAGCAAGAGTGAAGAAGAACAATTTCAAGTATGGCGTGATGCTATGAGTCCGGAAGTCAGTGACGACGAAGTTCGTGATCTAATGAACAAGGCTAGACAAAGAATGACACAGTTTTCTGCGCCTAAGAAAAAAGTAAAAGAGAACGAAAAACAATACCGCGGGTGGGAAGAATACGAAGAAGACAAATCTGCACAAGTAGCAGAGTTCTTGCAAGATATGCAACCAGAACTGTTTTCAAGATACGGCGACGAGTTCTTAATGAACGTAATCCAAAAAGTATGTCGTAAAAATCCAGAGGCATCTATTACTCAAAGTGCAAGTGCAGTTATACGTCAGTTAAAGAGTAGCATGGATGAAGCACGTATGAGTGCTGCCGTTAAACTACAACGTGCGTTTGATCGTGAACGTGCTAAGAGCGATGCTAGTCGCAAGCGCGGTGAAGAAGTAATGGCACAGGCTAAAGCCGATGCTGAAAAGAAACGTAAAGAGCAAGGTGCGACGGAAGGCTCCTTGAACGAGTTCTCAATGGGCGATGACGGTGAAGATCCAACCGATAACTATCCTTGCTACGACTGCGGCAGCACTATATTCTTGCATCATACTAAACTATGTGATTTAGCAGAACCTAATGCCATAAGAGATTTACCATCTAAACCAGGCTCACAACACTGGACTGGAGAAATTCCTAAAGGCTTGCACCCTATTCCAGGATTAGAGGAAGGTCTTGAAACAGTAAACGAATTTGCACCAGACGATAGGTCAAGTGGAGAGGAAGATACATTATTAAAATTTGCTCGTATGTGGTATAATGGCAATGATGCCGTACAGCAAAAAGTCGAAATGGTCCTTAACCGCATGGGTTGGGAAATTGGTGAAATAGAATCGGAAGAAGGTGGAGCATTTGTTGTACAGTCAGGCGACGAACATGGCAATAGTTACATCGGCTTTGCCCCAGACGATTTATCAGAAGGTGTAGCAGAAGCTCGTGCTAATACTGCAAGTGCAAGAGCAGGTTTAGAAAAACGTAAAACAAAGGCTCCCCTAAGCCCAGAAGAGCAAATTGCCAAAGATAAGGCTAGATCCGATAAGTGGTTAGAAAAACAAAGAGCTAAACAAAAGGCAAAGAATGAAAGCGTAACAGAAGTAAGTTTAGGAGACTATCGTAAAAAGGCCGCTATGCAAAAAGCACAAAGTCAAATGGGTGCAATGTTTGGCAAACCGGAAGAACGTGAAAAGAATCTTGCTACATTTAATAAACGCGAAAAAGGTCTTAATCGCTTGAAGGCCCGTGACGAAAAAGCTCGTGCCGCTGATCAAGAAAAGCAACTAGCAGATTTAATTGCTCGTTTGCCTGAATTAGAAAACGAATATGAGCAAATGCGGGCCAAATATAAATCACTAGGTGGAAGCAATTGGCAATATGCGGATCGTGAACAGAACTTAACTGCTAGTGAACGCGAAGCACGTTCAATGGAAGGTCCAATGAACAATTTATGGCGCCAAATACAGGCTGCTAAAAAAGCACAACAGGAACAAAGTGTAGGCGAAGCAAAGCAACGCCTAGATCCTAAATGCTGGAAAGGTTACCGCAAAGCAGGTACTAAAATGAAGGGTGGTGTTCGTGTAAACAACTGTGTTAAAGTAGGCGAAGGTTGGGAACAACAAATAGACGCTGCCGTTCGTAAATTGTTTGAAAATAAAAAATGAACATAAATGAGCTTCGTCGACTTGCAGGAATTGATTACAAACCAGAACCGATAAATAATGGTAGTAATATTTCTATAACAGGAAATGAAAAAGGTCAGTTGATGAAGAAATACGAAATTAAACCAGGAACACCTGAATGGTTTAAACTATGGTTTAGTTTACCTTATTTGACAGGAGAAAGGCCAGTAAGCGAAAGATTTACTCCTATGCAAATAGCAATTATGGAAGGCGGGCACAGTTTAGAATGAAAACATTTAAAGAGTGGGTTGAAGAATTAAGTGGGGAGCCTTTGGTAGAAGCATCAAAGACTAAAATTCGTGCCGACTCCGTTAGAGCAACTCCTAATCTGCATTCATTCCCTCATATGGATTACTATACATTGTACCGTATGGGTGTAGCAATGGCATCCATGCCCGACGAAATGAAAACAGACGAGTTCGGTCCTGCAGGTGCAAGACCCCTAACTATCGGTTACACTGACGAAGAACATAGAATGATCGAGCTTGCACACAAGTTAATGGGGCAGAAAAAAGTTGAATTAACTAATCCCGGTTCTAGAGAACTTGACGATGTTCAGTCAACAAGCCCTGTTAGTGATTGGAATAAAAAGAAATGAAAATAAACGAACTGCTGAATGAAGGATTTGGTGCAAAATCGCACGGTACTCCTGAAAAAGTTCGTGATAGAGCTGCCGCAGCCATGCCAGGCGTTTATGTACAACGAGGATTAAGAAACACTGATCCTTATATGCAATATCGTTATAGTATGGCGGTTGCCAGTGCAAGGGGAATAGCAAACGGAGATTTGCCTCCAGATGCATACAATCAAGAAAGTGCGTTTGCTGAAAATTTAACTCAAGTAATGTATGCGGCAGAAGACGAGGAAACAATTAAACTTGCTTCTAAAATGATGGGTGTTACTCCTACTAGAATTACAGATAATGCAAGTAGAGAACCTAATAATACAAATACCGTAAGCCCTGTTAGTAATTGGAATAAAAAGAAATGAAAATACGAGACCTAATAGAAACAGCCACAGCCGGCGCTACTAGTTCAGGCAATATTGCTACCGTTACTAGCCCTAATGTTGCCTACAGCAAAAAAACTAAGCAACCTAAAAAGAAAGACGGTACTGCTGTTAATGCTTTAGACATGAAAGGTACAAGTATCTTTGGTGGTGCAGGAATTAAAAGAGAAAGTGTAGAAGAAGCAGGCTATTTCGGAGGAGGTAGTAGTTTTGGTTCTAGTTGGAGCGGTAACAATAGAAGAGATAGAGCAAGAGACGAAGGTGAGCCGGAAGGTTGGTTCGATGTTCTTGCTAAAAGTAAAGACGGTTGGAAAGTATTAGCAACAAAACGTAGTAACCAAGCATTTCATTATGCTGGCAACTTAGCAAGGAAGTATCCAGATCGCAAATTTGCTGTCCGCTGGCCGGACGGAACAATTAATGTTGTCTGAAGGAAGATTTATGGAACCTAATAAAAATTCAGATCATGAAGCAGCAATGGCAAAAGCAGAACTATTGCAGATTGCTAAAAATGCAATGAGCCTTTTTCAAATGATACAAGAAGGCGATGAACTAGATGGCTGGGTATCTAGTCATATTACTATCGCTAACGATCATTTAAATTCTGTACAAGAACATCTGGAGTACGGAGAAGTAAGCGAAAACAAAAAAGGTGTTCGTGCTCCTAAACGTATAACAAAACCTCGTAACCCTGTTGCAAAGAATGCAATGGCTACAATTGGCGGTGGTGGTGCTGGCGCACACAAAGACAAGAAGAAAGCAGCCAAACAAGGTGAAGTAAAACACAAAAAGCCTGCATACGAAGATGCTTTGCATCAAGCACTGGCACAATCATTAGAAGTAATGG
>JACCEE011127295.1_pt1 | contig 26128 bp, 23 predicted proteins | sample 7449931 | NCBI WGS metagenome assembly JACCEE01 (sample SAMN15323457, study PRJNA562643) | freshwater metagenome | isolation source: river surface water | place: USA:Blue River Watershed | collected 2017-08-19 | reverse complement strand
GGTATCTAAACAAAGAGTCATGGCAACACATGAATAAGATGGGCTTTGAAACTTTTACTTGGTGTAATTTTTTTCCTTATCGTGGAAAAATATACCATGCTAATTGGATGTATGCAGGTAATTATCAATACGAAATTCGTGGGCCTGTTTACATTAATAAACAAAAAAAATTGACTTTTCCAACAGTTACCTGTGCTTTCAATAGCGGAGATTAAAAATGATAAATTTTCATACATTAGCAACTAGCGCGTAGGTTGGGCTAAGGAACGAAGCCCAACAAAAGTAGCTGTAAATTTATTGAGTTGTTTTTTATAAAAGTTCAGTTTCAATTTTTGTAAAAGCCAATTCAAAAGAGAATAAAAATGAAAAATAAAAATTGTTTAAGCATATTTGGAATTGTGTTAGGTCTTATTTATTCGCTCAATATACACGCTGAAATTAAAACAATGACTGAAAAAGAAAAGGCTCTTAAGATAAAAGAAATTTTAACTAAGCATCCAATGACTCTTTATGATGGGATTAAGGAAAAAAAGAGGGTCGCTTTTTGTCAACAATTTTACAAAGCTTTAAAAAATGCCAGCTCTAAAATTACTTATATTGAGCCTGTTGTTCGCACCGATGATATTCATCACCCAGCTCTTAGCAAATATTTAGCGTGTGATCACTATGATGATCCCTCGGCTTATGTAGGTTTCATAATAGGCGAACTTGGCAGACGTGGCTTTAGGCTTTATCGTACTGAAATGGATGGTCACAAAGAAAATGGGCTAGAAGAATATTTGTATGGTGAAGACCCTGTTTATAGTATGCCTCCCTCTGCGGCACTATTGGTTCAAGTTGATTTAGAGCAATGCGTAATAAGAAACACTATGCCAGCCAGTCCAGAAAATCTAGTTCATTTAGGAAGAAGTCCATCGTATGGTTTTAGTGCATTAATCCAGTATCAAAAACGGTTTTACTGGTATGATTTTGGTCGTACTGGTACAGAGGGAGATTATTACGGTATTGACATTTTTCCTTATCGCTCCATAAAACCCAAAGCAAGCGTTGTAGAAATAAAAAAAGATATTTTTGTTCATTACCGCAAGCTAAATGTTTTTGGTAAGTTTTCTGCTCCTTTTATGTGTTCTTGGACTGTTCCTTACAAACAATAATTTTTTGCTTAATTCTTAGGAGATTACATCATGCTTACATTTCGTCCTGATTCAAATTTTTATGCCAATGGTCGTTTACTTGCTATCGGCACAGAAGGATTCAAACCTAATATTTACTACGACACGCTTGGAATTCCAACGACAGGGTATGGTTATGCCTTGGTTTTTAAGCAGAGTGATGGTAGTTTTAAAATGAGCGATAAGCTTGTTAGTGAATTTTCAACTATAGGGATTACGCTGACAACAGCGAATACCACTGCTTTAAATGCCATTGCTAAAAGTCTAAGTGATGGTAATGTCTCGACTGCAAAATCACAAGTGACCGCTCTCGATGCACAAGTTGCTGATATTAATATAACCCAAGCCGATACTTTATTTACCTACAGCTATGGGCGAGCAATGGATGATGTAAAAACTGCTTTTAAGACCAATTTGGGAGCAGTCAATGGCGACACACTGTTTACCAAAATGGCAAATACGACAGAAATGATTGCTATAACCGATATAGCTTACAATGGTTCGAGTAGTTTAATTGGGCTAAAATTGAGTACGGCGTTATGGAATCAAAATCGTGCCGAAGCATGGTATGAAATTCGGTATGACACAAATGGTGGAGCATCTGTGGGACAAGGCATTGCCAACAGACGCTATGTTGAAGCTTTGAAATTTAGTTTGTACGATGACCAAACCAAAACAAATGTGACTTTAGCTGAAGCTAACCAAACTGCACAAATGTACACCTCACATCGGCTAGGAATTTTGGACTATGAGACAAAATATAACCCAGTCGCAGCCGATAACAATTACAGTCCTAAACCTGGCATTCAAGACATTTACCACGAATTACAACCCGCCGCAACTGCCCTCGAAACCGCTTATCTTAAGCCTTGGGGATTGTCACTAGGATCAATTAACCCATTGAATATTCAGATAAGTTACGATAATCATCCTGATTTAATCGGCGAAGATACAATTGATCACACTGGATATGTAAATGATTTATTGATTGGTGATACCAATATCAACACATTACAAGGTCAAGCAGGTAATGACATATTACTAGGCTTACAAGGTAACGACGTACTATCAGGTGGTGACGGAAACGATACTCTGATTGGAGGTGCTGACATGGACACTCTTATTGGTGATAGTTGACGATATAGATGCTTGGGATACTCGTTTATTCTTAACGGGCAATATAACTCAAGAGAATTTCTTAACAGCCTAATTCTTTTTACTAATGTCAATTTTTTCAAACTCCCCTGTCAATTTACTTAATTTCGATAGAAAAGGCATGGAAAATTTCTTTGCTGAAATTGGTGAAAAACCGTTTCGCGCGACGCAATTATTGCAATGGATTTATCAACAAGGCGTGGAAGATTTTGCCTTAATGACCAATTTGAGCAAAGGATTTCGCCAATATTTAATCGATAATTGTTGTATTCAACCTCCGGAAATCGTTTTGGAACAACAAGCCAGTGATGGCACACGCAAATGGTTATTACAAACTGAATGCGGTAATCGAATTGAAACGGTTTTTATTCCAGAAACCCATCGCGCGACTTTATGTATTTCTTCACAAATTGGTTGTGCATTAGCTTGCAGTTTTTGTTCAACGGCGCAACAAGGATTTAATCGTAATTTATCTGCCGCTGAAATTATTGGGCAATTATATATGGCTCAAAAACGTTTAGGAAATGAGATTCGCATTTCTAATGTCGTATTAATGGGAATGGGCGAGCCATTATTGAATTTTGATAATGTGGTTACTGCAATGAATACAATGATGGATGATTTTAGTTATGGATTATCGAAACGCCGTGTCACGTTAAGCACTTCGGGAATTGTACCAGCGATGTATAAATTAACTGAAGTATGCGACGTTAGTTTAGCGGTTTCATTACACGCAACTCGTGATGAATTACGCAATCAATTAGTGCCGATTAATCAAAAATATCCTTTAGCTGAATTATTAGCCGCTTGCCGACATAATGTAAAAAGCGCGCCTAGACGTAAAATTACTTTTGAATATGTGATGCTGAAAGATATTAATGATTCTGTACAAGATGCGAAAGCATTAATTCAATTATTAAAATCGATTCCGGCTAAAATTAATTTAATTCCTTTTAATCCTTTTCCTAATTCTAATTATCAATGTTCTACCTCTGATACCATTGATCGATTTCGGGCGATATTGCATCAAGCCGGAATGATTACCACCATTCGTCGCACTCGAGGAGAAGATATTGATGCGGCTTGCGGACAATTGGTGGGTAAAGTTCAGGATAAAAGTCGGCGGCATTTAAAATTACAATCTTTAGGTTATCATTAAATTTAGTACAAATTTATGAATGCGCAAATAATAAAGCTTTTATTAATAATGGTTAGTTTAAGCCTTATAGCTTGTTCATGGGATAATAGTGCTTCTAGTAAAATGAGCAATGCTGAAAAAGCAACAACTTATTTAGATATGGGAGTGCGTTATATGGAAATTGGACAATTAAAATCTGCTAAGGAAAATTTAGAAAAAGCCTTAGATTTAGAAACGTCTAATGCGGATATGTATAATGCGTTAGCAGTCTTAAATGAAAAATTAAAAGAACCGAATAACGCGCGGCAATATTATGAAAAATCCTTAAATATTGATCCGAATAATCCGCAATCACAAAATAATTATGGACGTTATTTATGTGAACAAGGAAATTATGCTGAAGGCATGATACATTTAAATATTGCGTTAAATATGCCTTTGAATAATCGACGCTGGTTTGCGTTAACCAATGCGGGTCGATGTTTATTAAAACAAGGAGATAAAATTCAAGCTGAAGCTTATTTTCGTGAATCTTTATTATTACAACCCAATTATCATCCGGCATTGTTAGAAATGCTCAAGCTTAGTTTTCATGAAGGAAAAACATTATCTGCACAAGCTTTTCTGCAACGTTATCAGTCACTTACAGGAATGGATGCTGAAGCTTTATGGTATGCAATCCAAATTGAATTAGCTTTAGATCATAAAACGATCGCAGATAAATATCGTTATCAATTATTAAATGAATTTCCTATGTCTGAAGAAGCTAAAAGAATAAGAAATGCGATTAATAATTAAATAAGAAAATTTTATAGTGAACTAAATTTTAATAAATATGAATAAAAATTTTCCATTAATTCAAGCTATTCGCGGTATGCACGATGTGTTACCCGAACAGACAGCGCGTTGGTTTGAAATTGAACAAATTATGCGTGAGGTATTAAATAATTACGCTTATCAAGAAATTCGTTTACCGATTGTTGAAAAAACCGAATTGTTTGAACGTGCAATTGGTGAGGTGACTGATATTGTTGAAAAAGAAATGTACACTTTTATCGATCGTAATGGAGATTCTTTGACGTTACGTCCTGAAGGAACTGCCGGTTGTTTACGCGCTTGTTTAGAGCACAGTTTATTAAATAATCAAATCCAACGTTTATGGTATTACGGCTCAATGTTTCGTCATGAACGGCCACAAAAAGGACGATATAGACAATTTTATCAATTAGGTGTTGAATTATATGGATTATCTGAAGCGGAAAGCGATGCTGAAATTATTGCATTAAGTGCGCGTTTATGGAAACGTTTAGGGATTTTACCACAATTGACTTTACAATTGAATTCTTTAGGTACGATTGAAGAACGTTTAAAATATAAACAAAAATTAGTGAGTTATTTAACCGAGCATTTTGAAATTTTAGATCAAGACAGTCAACGTCGATTACAAACCAATCCATTACGCATTTTAGACAGTAAAAATCCGCAAATGCAATCTTTAATTGCAAATGCGCCGAGTTTATTTGATGAACTTGGTGAAATCAGTCGAAAACATTTTGAACAATTATTGACTTATTTAAATCAATTACAGATTTCTTATCAATTAAATCCCAGATTAGTTCGAGGATTAGATTATTATAGTCATACTGTATTTGAATGGGTTACTGATGCGTTGGGCGCACAAAATACCGTATGTGCTGGCGGTCGTTATGATGGATTAATTCAACAATTGGGCGGTAAATCTAATCATGCAATTGGTTTCGCATTAGGTATGGAAAGAGTATTTGCGTTAATGGAAATTCATCAAACTTTACCTGAAATTCCAAATGTAGATGTTTATTTAATTCGTGTCGGCGAATTAGCGCAATCATATGGTTTAACTATAGCTGAAAAATTGCGGGATGATTTACCCAAAATTAAAGTGCAATTACATTATGGCGGCGGACAATTTAAAACTCAATTTAAAAAAGCCGATAAAAGTGGTGCGAAATTTGCCTTAATTGTGGGTGAAGATGAAGTTAAACAACAACAAATTACGATTAAATATTTAAGAGAATCTTATCCGCAGCAATCTTTATCTTATGCGGAAATTATTGCTTTATTAAAAAATAAATAAAATATATTTTATTTTTAACCTAATTATCTAACAAAACCTAAAGTCATTTTAAAATTAATTAGAGAATATAGCGTGGAAATTTACGAAACAGAAGAAGAACAAGTTGAAGCACTAAAAGCTTGGTGGAAAGCTAATGCTCGTTCAACGATTATCGGTGCAATTTTAGGATTTGTGTTAATTAGCGGATGGAATTATTGGCAGAGTTATCAAGTAGAGCGTGCTGAAAAAGCGTCAGATTTATATCAACAATTGTTAGATTCAGTTAAAGATCAAAAAACAACTCTGGCTAATCAATTAATTGAACAAATTACCCGTGATTATGCAGCGACGGCATATGCAAATTATGCCGCTTTATTACAAGCCAAATTAAAAATTCAAGCCGGAGATTTAAATTCTGCTAAAACAATTTTAACCGCTCAATTAACGCAAACTAAAGATATAGCATTACAACATTTAGCTCGATTATATTTAGTACGTTTAATGTTGGCTACTGGAGATTATCAAAAAGGATTACAATTAATTTCCGAAATTGATCCGAGTTCTACTCAAGGATTTAGTGGTAGTTATGATGAATTAACGGGGGATTTATATGTGGCTTTGGATCGTTTAGGCGAGGCGAGAACCGCTTATCAAAATGCACTTCGTGAAGGTGGCGGAACACCGTTATTGCAATTTAAATTAGACGATATTACTGCCCCAGAAACATTATAAATGAATGGGAGTAATCGTATGCAATCGTTGCAAAAAACCTTATTGATGATTAGCATTATCAGTTTATTAAATAGTTGCGCGATGTGGGATCAATTACAAGATGCAACTTTAAATTTAGGCAATACTTTATTTGGAGAAGAAAATACAGCCGAACCTCCAGCCATATTAACAGAATATAAAGCCGAAATCGCGCCTGAAATTATTTGGAAAACCCAAATTGGTGTGGGTAAAAATAAACAAGCCATTAAATTAAATCTCGCAGTTAATGAAGGACATGTTTATAGCGCAGATCAACAAGGTTTATTACAATCTCGTCATGCTAATACCGGTGAATTGATTTGGGAATTAGATTGTCAACATTATTTATCTGCTGGACCAAGTGTGGATGCGAATACAATTATTGTTGGCGGGAGTGATGCTCAAGTATTAGCAATTGATAAAAATAATGGCACCATTTTATGGACGCATAAAGTTTCTAGTGAAGTGTTAGCTGTGCCTTTAATTGCTGAAGGAGTGATTATTATTCGGACTACAGACGGCTCGGTATTTGGTTTAGATCAAAGTGATGGGCATCAATTGTGGTCAGTAGAAGAAACCCCGCCTGCATTAATGTTAAGAGGATTGGCAACGCCGATACTGTTACAAAATAAACTACTGATTGGTTTCGCTAGTGGTAAATTAATTGCCATCGATTTACATAGCGGTAAAAATTTATGGGAAACTGTCGTGGCTATGCCAACTGGACGTTCCGAAGTCGAACGCTTAGTCGATTTAGCGGCTGATCCGGTTTCGCAAGAAAGTTTAATTTATGTTTCCAGTTATCAAGGCGGATTGTCGGCAGTAGCCGCTGATGGCAATATTGTGTGGCGTAATGAAAAATTGTCTTCAGCTTCAGGATTAAATTCGGATGGCAGATATGTGTATTTAACCGATAATAACAGCGATGTGTGGCAGGTTGATCCGCGTTCAGGTGGAACTTTATGGAAGCAAGCCGAGTTGCATTATCGCTTATTGACTGCACCGGTAGTTGCTGGAGAATGGTTATTGGTGGGCGATTATCAAGGTTATTTACATTGGTTATCCCGAAATGATGGGCGACTATTAGCTCGATTATCGATTACTGAATCAGCGATAGATAATAAAGTGGTGGTAGTTGACGATATAATTTATGTCTATGCCAAAGATGGCACGCTGGCGGCGATAAAAGCCAAGGTTTTGTAACATGTTACCCGTGATTGCTTTGGTCGGACGACCAAACGTAGGAAAATCTACTTTATTTAATTATTTGACCAAGAGTCGTGAAGCTTTAGTCGCGGATTTTCCCGGACTGACCCGCGATCGGCAATACGGTCGGGTGAAACGTGGACATAGAGAGTGTTGGGTTGTCGATACCGGTGGAATTACGGATCAGACCGATGGCGTTGAAAGTCTAGCAAAAAAACAAGTACAAATGGCATTAACTGAAGCGGATATTGTGTTTTTTTTAGTCGATGCGCGTGAAGGAATTAATGTTGCTGATTATGAAATTGCTGAACAATTGCGTAAACTCGGTAAACCGATTGTATTAGTTACGAATAAAACTGATGGTTTGGATGATCGAATAGCGAATACCGATTTTTACGCTTTAGCTTTAGGCGAACCGATTAAAATTGCGGCTTCTCACGGACGGGGTATTTTAGAATTATTAAAAATTGTGGATCATTTATTACCACCTGATCCTGAAATTATTGAAGAAATAGAAAGCGGAATTGGTATTGCAATTGTGGGCAGACCCAATGTGGGAAAATCCACTTTAGTTAATCGATTATTAGGCGAAGAACGAGTAGTGGTTTTTGATCAACCCGGAACTACTCGAGATAGTATTTATATTCCTTTTATTCGTAATGAACAGCGATTTACTTTAATTGATACTGCTGGAATGCGGCGGCGGTCTCGGGTATGTGCTGTTATTGAAAAATTTAGTGTCATTAAATCATTACAAGCGATTGATAAAGCGAATGTAGTTATTTATTTAATTGATGCCCGTGAAGGTATTACCGATCAAGATTGTCATTTATTAGGTTTAGTTTTAGAAGCCGGACGTTCTTTAATTATTGGCTTAAATAAATGGGATGGTTTAACTTTAGAACAAAAAAATATCATTAAACGACAAATTGATATTAAACTACCGTTTTTAGATTTTGCAGAAAAACATCCCATTTCAGCATTACACGGCAGTGGTGTAGGAAAATTATTTGAAGTGGTTAATCAATTATATGCCGCCGCAACGATCGATTTATCTACCCCTTTATTATCGGATATTTTAACCGAAGCGGTATCAACGCATCAGCCACCTTTAGTAAATGGTCGGCGAATTAAATTAAAATATGCACATCAAGGTGGACGTAATCCGCCAACGATTATTATTCATGGTAGTCAAACCGATGATTTGCCTGAATCTTATCAGCGTTATTTAGTGAATTTTTATCGACAAAAATTAGCTTTAGCGGGTACACCAATCCGATTAAAATTTAAATCTCCTGATAATCCGTTTCATCAAACGAATGAAAAGATTTCTGATTTTCAAAAAGAAAAGCGTAAAGAACAGCGTAAATTATTTCAACAAAGGAATCGTTCACAAAAGCCAAAATCTTAATAAGTTGGATCGATTTTACAACAATTTTAATTGAATAATGATAGAAATAAAAACAGAGCTATTTTTGGGAGATTGCAAAAATATATTAAAGCAATTGCCTGATAATTCAATAGATTTGATTTTCACATCTCCACCTTATGCTGATCAAAGAAAAAATACATATGGCGGTATTCATCCTAACGAATATGTTGATTGGTTTTTACCCATTAGTTCCGAATTATTGCGCGTCTTAAAACCAAGCGGAACATTATTATGAATAATCAATTAACTATTCAAGAAATCACAGATTATGTTGAGCAAAATATTAATAGATTTCATGCTAAACGACTTGAAAAACTTGAAAATCTGAATTTTAAAGAAATCTTTTATTTATATAAATAATTTCAAAAAACGCTTAAATCGTAACAAACTATTCCTATAATTTTAAGTTTACAAAATGATGAAAACCCTAACCAGTGCGCAATTGCGTACCGCTTTTTTAGATTTTTTCAAACAATATCACCATTCTATTCAGCCTAGTAGTTCATTAATTCCGGGCAATGATCCGACATTGTTATTTACCAATGCAGGAATGGTACAATTCAAAGATGTGTTTCTAGGACGCGAACAGCGGGATTTTAATCGTGCTGCAACCAGTCAACGTTGTGTTAGAGCCGGTGGTAAACACAATGATTTAGAGAACGTTGGTTATACCGCGCGTCATCACACTTTTTTTGAAATGCTGGGGAATTTTAGTTTTGGTGATTATTTCAAACGTGATGCTATTCGCTTTGCATGGGAATTTTTAACTCAGATTTTAGGTATTTCCGCTGAAAAATTATGGGTCACGGTATTTGAAGAAGATGCTGAAGCCGAAAATATTTGGCTAGAAGAAATTGGTATTAATCCCCAACGTTTTTCTAAAATCGGCGCAAAAGACAATTTTTGGGCAATGGGTGATACCGGACCTTGTGGACCTTGTAGTGAAATTTTCTATGATCATGGGGAAAATATTGCCGGTGGACCGCCGGGAAGTTCTGGAGCTGATGGTGATCGCTATATTGAGATTTGGAATTTAGTTTTCATGCAATATAACCGTGACCATGAAGGGGTATTACATCCATTACCCAAACCTTCGGTGGATACTGGCATGGGTTTAGAACGAATTGCGGCAGTGATGCAAGGTGTACATAGTAATTATGATATTGATTTATTTCAAAATTTACTTAAAGCTGCTGCGACATTAGCGAATACTGATAATCTGGATCAAAGCTCTTTGCGCGTGATTGCTGATCATATTCGTTCATGCGCTTTTTTGATTGCTGATGGCGTATTACCCTCTAACGAGGGACGCGGTTATGTATTGCGCCGGATTATTCGGCGAGCGATTCGACATGGCTATCGTTTAGGCATTCGTGAGGTTTTTTTCTATAAATTAGCCGCGCCACTCGCAACAGAAATGGGTGAGGCTTATCCTGAATTAATTATTCAACAAGCACAGATTGAAAAAATTTTACAAAAAGAAGAACAGCGTTTTGCCGAAACCTTGGATCAAGGAATGAAAATTCTCGAAACTTGTGTCAAAAATTTACAAGGTAGTGTTATCCCCGGAGAGATCGCTTTTCTACTTTACGATACCTACGGTTTTCCGATTGATTTAACTACTGATTTTGCTCGTGAAAATCAATTGACCGTTGATCATGTTGGTTTTGAATTGGCAATGAATCAACAACGGGAACGCGCTAGAGGCGCGAGCGCATTTGGTATAAATTACAATCAAGCGATTGTACATGATAGTCAAACGGAATTTGTAGGTTACACTCATTTGAGCGATACCGCGCATGTCATTGGTTTATTTAAGCATAATCAAGCAGTTGAGCATTTAAGTGCAGGGGATGAAGGGATTGTGATTTTGGATAAAACGCCATTTTATGGAGAATCCGGTGGTCAAGTAGGTGATAGAGGTCATATTTTAACAAATGTCATGGTATTTGAAGTGACGGATACTCAAAAGCAAAATGGCATTTTATTTTTACATCACGGTGTCGTTAAAACTGGACATTTGCAGGTTAATCAAGCGGTTAATGCAATAGTCAATTTGGATTATCGGCGTGCAACTGAGTTGAATCATTCAGCTACACATCTGCTTCATGCAGCACTACGACAAGTTTTAGGTGATCATGTGACGCAAAAAGGGTCATTAGTGAATGCCAAATATTTACGTTTTGATTTTTCTCATTTTGAAGCGATTTCAGTGTCGCAGTTGACTGAAGTTGAAACTTTGGTAAATCAGCAAATTCGAGCGAATCAGTTGGTATCGGCACAAATTATGCCTAAAGATCAAGCGGTTCAAGCCGGAGCGATGGCACTGTTTGGTGAAAAATACGGTGATGAAGTACGGGTGTTAAAAATTGGGGATTTTTCAACTGAATTGTGTGGCGGTACACATGTACAACGCGCTGGAGATATTGGTTTTTTCAAAATTATCAATGAATCTGGAGTAGCAGCCGGCGTACGTCGAATTGAAGCTTTCACCGGACAAGAAGCTTTGAATTTCATTAGAATCACAGAAAGCGCGTTAAGTTCGATTGCGGGTTTGCTAAAAACGCCACACGATAAAATTATGGATAAAGTACAGCAATTACTCGATAAAAATCGTGGTTTAGAAAAGGAATTAGAAAAACTCAAAGCAAAATTAGCGACTCATTCTACGGAAGATTTAATTAATCAAGCGATTGAAATTTCTGGAATAAATGTTTTAGCTGTGCGTATTGATGAGATGGATATTAAAGCGATGCGCGAATTAGTCGATCAATTGAAAACTAAACTTGGATCAGCGGCAGTCGTATTAGCCAGTGTTAACGAAGGTAAAATCAGTTTGATTGCCGGCGTTTCTAAAGAGCAGACAACACGACTAAAAGCGGGGGATTTAGTGAATTCAGTGGCGATAAAAGTTGGTGGTAAAGGTGGTGGTCGTCCAGATATGGCACAAGCCGGAGGTGATAATGTGTCAGAATTGGCATCAGCGTTAAAAGCAGTTCCCTATTGGATAGCGCAGAAATTGAATTGAAACTCAATGAAAATTGCAATACAAATTATAACTAATTTGCACAAAAATGGTGCAATTGCGCCAATTTAACGCGCTTGTCTTACTGTAACAGCGCAAATGACTGAAATAAAAATAGCCAAAATGCCTAATTAAACATGGTCTAATAATTGCTTAATCTAGCTTATTTTAGAATTGAATCGGAGATTAAATCAATGGCGAATCAATCGGTAACTTTAAATACTATTGTTGGCGTTCTAGTCAGTGCAGTTGCCCTAGTCAGTATGGCGGTACGAGCCGATAGTCCTAGTGCTGAACCTAAAACATGGAGTAACAGCAGCGGTTTATTTGATGCGTTAGGTGTCGCACCGAATGAATTAAATTGGATGAAAGATCATGGCTTAACGGTTGGTGGATGGTTAGAAGGCAGCATATCCGCTAATTTTAATCGGTCGCCAGATAATTTTAATGGAACGGTCACCTTTCACGATCGCACTGGCGAAGTGCAGATGAATCAAGCTTATTTATGGTTGCAAAAAGCGGTTACTGTAGGTGGAGATAAATTTGACTGGGGTGGACGTGTTGATTTTATGTACGGCACTGATGCAATTTTTACCCAAGCATATGGTACACCGACCTACGACTGGCGCACTTGGAATACTACCAATCAACGTGGACATTGGGATTTACGTTTAACCAGTCGTAGCGATCGTTTTTATGGAATTGCTTTACCCCAAGCCTACGCGGAATTAAATTTACCTATCGGTAACGGCGTAGATGTCAAAATTGGACATTTTTATACCCCTTTAGGTTATGAAGTGGTGACTGCACCAGATAATTTATTTATCACTAAACCTTATACTTTTCAATATGGCGAACCTTTTACTCACGTCGGGATTTTAAGCAGTTACACTTTTAATCCAAATTGGACGGTTCGCGCAGGGGCTGTTACTGGCAGTGCTTCCGGAGGGTGGGATGGTACTTGGGATCGACAATTGGGCAATTGGGCGTTTTTGGGCGGATTCACTTGGACAAGTAATGATGCTGCGACCACTTTTACCATTAATTCAACCGCAGGCAATCAATCAGAAACTCACCAAGATTTTTGGGGCAGTTACAGCATTGTTGCAACCCACAATATTACCGATAAATTACATTACATTATTCAACATGATCATGGCTTTGCCGATAATGTGCTAACCGCTAATTCTCCATTTGTTCCGCAAAATGCCAGTTGGTATGGCATTAATCAATATTTGACTTACGATGTTCATGATAAATTGACGGTAGGATTGCGTGCTGAGTGGTTTAGTGATCCAGATGGATTTAGAGTTTTAACTCCGGTACGTTGCGGAGCCAGTACCAATGTTGATAGCCCTAACGGAAGCGCGAGTTCATATGCTTGTGGAAGTAATATGGGAATTTTACAACCCGGCAGTGATTATTATGCGGTCACGGTTGGTATGAACTATAAACCTGCGAAATGGCTGTCTTTCAGACCTAACTTACGTTATGACTATGCAACCACCAAAGCTCCACTCAAAGCTTTTGACGCAGGTTTACGCAAAGATCAATTCTTATTTACCGCCGACATGATCGTCGTTTTTTAACGTGATGACTGTGGTAAAGGCATAACGTAACGCTTGTCTAATGGCGGTAAACTTAAAAAAACTTGTTTGAGTTTATCGCCCCATTGCTGACGAATATCTAACATATAACTGTTATCCGCTTCAAAACTATAATATTCATCAAAACTTAAACTGTCTTTACGATATAACAATACTTCTACTGGCGCGCCGACGCTGACGTTGCTGCGCATCGTTGAATCCATAGAAATCAAGCAACAACGTGCGGCCTCTTCCAAAGTCGTTTGCATCGTTAAAAATCGATCTAAGACCGGTCTGCCATATTTGCTTTCGCCAATTTGTAAATACGGCGTTTGCGAAGAAGTCGTAATACTATTCCCTTCAGGATAAATTAAATAAGCACTGGTTTGTCCACGCCCAATTTGTCCAGCGAGGATAAAGGTCGCAGTAGGATTAAAACTTGATTGCACATCGGCGTTAGCATACAGCCGTTGTTTATCACGACTAACTTTGCCCAAGTAGGTTGCTGCTTCCGATAAATAATTCATGGTATTTAAATTAACATTAGCATTCTCAATATCACGCCTTAATTGCTCCACTACTGATTGAGTGGTGGCTAAATTTCCAGCACTTAATAAGACCAAACGTCTGTCAGCCGTAGTGCGAAAAATGTGCATTTTGCTATAAGTGCTAACGCTATCGATTCCGGCATTGGTTCTGGAATCAGAGGTTAAGACTAATCCTTCATCTAATACAGTTGCAATACAATAAGTCATTGAAATAATCCTACAGTAGTTTTAATAAATTTTTATTTTAAACCGACAAAGATTGATCCTGCGACCATTCGATTAATGCTTGTAATTTTGCCATTGCTGCACCGGTAGCAATCGCAGCTCGCGCTTGTTCAATCCCCAAAACTAGAGACTCAGTTAAATTTGCCGTATAAATAGCAGCTCCGGCATTCAATAACACAATGTCTAACGCTGCACTGGGTTGATTAGCTAACACTGACTGCATAATCGCTAAACTTTCAGAGACATTTTGTATAGCTAATCCAGACAATGATTGACGTTGAAAACCAAATTGTTCAGGGCAAACTCGATATTGCTCAATGTTACCCTGTTTTAATTCGGCGATGTCTGTTTCACAAGCAAGACTGATTTCATCTAAACCATCTTGAGCATGAACCACCATAACGTGTTCGCTACCTAAATTTTGTAATACTTGTGCTAAAGGCAATAACCATTGTGAAGAAAATACGCCCAAAAGTTGATTAGGTGCTGAAGCTGGATTGACCAAAGGGCCAAGCAGATTGAATAAAGTACGAATTGCCAATTCTTTGCGCACCGGAGCAATATACTGCATCGCTGGATGATGATGTGGCGCAAACAAAAATCCGATTCCTAATTGTTCAACTGAATCAGATACTTGTTCAACCGTTAAATGTAAATTCACCCCAGCGGCTTCCAACACATCAGCACTGCCACAGCAACTAGATACTGAACGACTGCCATGCTTTGCGACTTGTCCACCGGCGGCGGCAACGACAAAAGCCACCGTGGTAGAAATGTTAAAGGTATTTACGCCGTCTCCGCCAGTCCCGCAAGTATCCAGTAAGTGCTTACCATTAACTTTCACTGGCACGACTAACTCTCGCATGACTTGCGCCGCGGCGGTGATTTCAGTCACTGTTTCTCCTTTGCAGCGCAATCCCATCAATAAAGCGGCTAACTGAGTAGCTGACCATTCGCCATTCAGCATTGAACGCATCACTTGAGTCATTTGCTCATGGGACAACTCTTGTCGTTGACTGAGCGCGTGTAATATAGCTGGAATATTCATTAACCAATTCAGATAAAATGTGGGCTAAAGGACAATTTTACAATAATTCGGCTAAATTTTTAGCCGCGCGTTTAACATCCAAAAAAATTAATCCCAATTTTGCATTCGGCTTAGTCAACACGGTTAATACCGCCTCTTCTCCCGCATAAATCATTAATACATAACCGTATATGCCTTTAATTAATACCTGCTCTAAAGTTCCACGATTAAGTTCTTGAGCAGTTCGCGCGCCTAGCGACAACATAGCTGCACTCATTGCCCCCACTCGATCTTCATCCATCCCAGCGGGTAAAGCAGCCGCAATCATCAAACCATCAGTAGAAATAATCCCCGATGCTTCAATATCAACTGAAGTTCCATTTAACTCTACCAAAATGGATGTTAGCTTATCTGCTCGCATTGTTTATATCCTCATATTTTGATAAATCAAATTCTGTTGATTGTGTAAAATCAACAGATAATTTTTTTCTATTTCAAATTAAATTTAAAAAGCTGTTAATTTCAATCAGCATATCGAATGCTCAACATCCACACTAATAAAACGAATTCAGCTTGATTAAAATGGGGCAAACCTGAAATCACCATGACAAATCGATGTTGACCAATAAAAATAGGCCAAAAACCGATTTGACTTTTGTCACCGACATTGACTACTGACCACACATAACTCTTCATTCCTAATTGATTGATAACACGATCAGCACGTCGCCGCTGCAAGTTGGCTAATTCTGCACTCAAAGCAGACAATTCTTCCACGATCTCATCGGCAAAACCAATTTGCGCTAAATAAAATCCCTGATCATCTGCGAGTAAGGCTTGACCAGAACGAGAAAGTTTTTGCAAAAATTTAGCAAGCAGTTGATCAATATGACCTTGTGGCAAACGTTTAGCCTGATTTAAGCCCTCAATCCAGCCTTGCTTTTGACAATGATGTAATAATGCCAAAGCACGCTTATCTTCTTTGATTTGTGTTAATTGTTGTACATTAGCTAAGGTTAATTTAGGACTTTGCGATTGCTGTAATAAGCGTTGCAAAAATTGCCGCGATTGATTGGCTTCGCTAGAAGAAATCGCATAATACGCTCCAGCGGGAGTTGGATATAAATATAGCCCTTCAATGAGACGATAATTAGCCATTCGGTTCTAACCCGGGGTCTAACGAATATAACAAAGCCTGTATCAATAGAGAAACGTCATTTCTAATTCGCGCATCCACCGAAAAAATCGGGACACGAAAGCCTAACGTTTGTAATTGTTGGTGGTAGTCTGCAATCGAAGGTTTATTACTCAAATCCATTTGAGTTACACCAATAACCACCTGAGTTTGATTGATAAAACTGGAAAAGGCTTGAAGGAAAAACTTTAAATCTTCAAAAGGCTGTTCGCGTGTATTGTCGATCAATAAAATTAAACCGATACCGCCTAAAGTTAAAATATCCCACATAAAATCAAATCGTTCTTGACCCGGGGTGCCATACAAATGAATTTTTTCACCATCTGCTAAAATCATAACGCCATAATCCATGGCGACGGTGGTGGTTTGTTTTCGATTTTTGGTTAGATCAGTTGCAATTTCGTCAGTTTTTACGGGTGGAATATCGCTAATCGATTGAATAGCAGTGGTTTTTCCAGCACCGACTGGTCCGGTAAAAATAATTTTATATTGCCCCATCATTTATATTGATCATTATTTGGTTGTTCGTAATTTACCCAAAATTTTGCTGAGTAAACTTTTATTTTGTGGTTCAGTTTCAGGATTACCTTCCGCAGACGCAACCTCTGGCTCAGGAATTTTAACTTCAAGCTGTCCTACTAAGCCTAGTGAATAAGCTGCACTGACAAATACAAATACATATTGTGGAGCAATTTTAAGAATTCGCGTGACCTCTAACATAGTGCGTGGGTATTGAATTAGCAAAGCCGTAATCCGCAAAGCATGAGGAGTAATTAGTAATCGAGTAAAGTTAGGCCACTGTTTAATAAAAATTGGTTTATGAATATCAACAATTTGTGGATAACGTCCTTTGGATGTCCATACAGCGAGTTTCCAAATAAATACATCCATATCGTGAAACCGATCTAATTTTCCACGCACTCCGGAAGTATCCAAATTAATCGCGGTAACAGTCAATTTAGAACCGGTTGCTTTATTCATTTCTAAAGCAGCAAAAGCTCGTAGTTGTTTATCATCAGCATCTAACCACACTTCACGACTCCGCGGAAAAATTAATAAGGGTTTCCAGCTCGAATTTAATTGTAACATTCGATTTTTTTCCAAAGCGACCTTATAAGCTGACAGTACATAACCTTGAAAGTAATTTTTTGGGCTGTAATAAGCTTTAATCACCTGTTGTTCATCAGTGAAATCAATACCGGGTATAATCCCGATGAAACTGGAAAAGGTACTTTCATCCAATTGCATTGCCGTTTTATGCTTGGCTGTTTTACGCGATTCATCGGGATCAAGCTCATTATTTGCTACAGAATTGATTTTGCCCTCAGCCGCTTCATCCACAACTTCTTCGGTTTCAGTATCCTCTTCTTCAGAATCTCCGTGTTGTGAAAATTGCTCAAGCCAGTGATTAACCGCTGCAAACGCCGCTAACATGTTATTGAGTCGAATCGGTTTTTCTACCACGATCAACTCTGGCTGAGACCAATGATCTTTGGACAATACAATCAATGGACGCGATAAACTCGGTTGAGCTAACCATTGATGTAACAACTGCTTACCTGTATTCGTATCAGCATCTACCATGTCCGCAACTGCGGCTTCCGAATCATCAACCACTACCGCCGCTGCTTTACAGGGTCCTTGAAAATACATCACCATCGTTTTGTAAGTACGACCATCCATGCCGTGAAGGGCTATGGCTAAAGAGGGTATTTGTTTATCCTTCATCGCAGTATCATCATGGTTTTAAGCATTGATATAAAGATTATTATTTGATTTGTCCAAATTAACTGTTTTTGGCTAACATCACCGAACGTACGCCAGTGATTTTTTTAATATGCGTGCTATAAGCTTGGGCTTCTTGTTGAGTTTTAAAACCACGAGTGACGACTCGAAACCAAGTTTGTCCTTTGACATATGCGGTGGCAACTTGAACCTCTGCTCCGGTTTGATTAAATTCAGAGGCTTTTTGCTCTGCCATTTTTTTATCCTTATAAGACCCCAGACTAATCACCCAACCTTTGATAAGAGTTGCGGATTCGGCTGTCGAATCAAGCGGTTTTTTTTTACTTGCTATTTCTGCATTTTGAGAATCAATTGAAGCCGCAGAATTTTCAACTGACAATGGCGGATGTGTATCAAGATTAGATTCAGTGGGCGGTGAAGTGGTAGCTTCCGCAGTTGACGCATGGGTTTCTGTAGGTGTTTGATTCGACTTTTGATTCGGTATTTCCGCAGCAGCTACCGTCGTTGGATGAGTTGCTGCCGGTGCTGGAGTTTCAGTTTGATGTTTAGTGGCTTCAGCAGTAACGCTAGACGTAGCGGTAGTCGTTGATGAAGCGGCGGAACTCAGTGGAGGCTCATTAGGCGACGAAACTTTAGCCGATTCATCCGGCGGTGAAATGGGTGCTACTTCAGCGGGTGGGGATTGATCGCTATTAGCAACTGGCACGCTAGTGACCGATTCGGTTGTTGAATTTTCTTCAGGCTGTAACTGAGAATGTTGTAAAACTGCAACGGTTATTTGATCAGTTACTGAAGGAGAGCTGTGATTAACATCAACTTCTGGATTAACAAAATGATCACGCTCGGCATTTTGTTGCGCAGCGATAGGCAGTAATTTAGGTAAAGTTTCAGTGAGTAAAACTTTTTGCTCTTTAGTTGCATCACCACTGCTTGAATTTGAAGCCATTTTCGTAGAATTTTTTGCAACCGCAGCGGATTGATCTGCTGTCGCAGGAGTTGCAACTGTTGATGAACTAGCAACAATTTCAGATTTATGAGCGGCTTTAGCGGTATTTATTTTTGTAGTTAAATGCTCAATTTGATCATGTAATTGATTCAATTCTCGTTGAACATTGCCACTGAATGCAGCGGCAACAGCCATCGTTAATGCCAAAATAATAGCCATCCCAAAAGCCAAATAGGTTGCCAAAGGCTTACGTGGTACTTTACTTTGAATAAACATATCGATTTTGCTACTCAATTGCTGAATTTGAATACTTGCAGTATCAAACTGTTGTTTAAGCTGTTTGTGTTCAAATTGCAAACGTTGTAATTGACTATGCAGCACGTCTGTCTGAACGGAAGAGGGTGAAGAATGATCAATTTTGGCGGAGGTATCAGCCACATTGCCGGTGGCTGCTTTAGCTTTAACAACTGGTTCGCTGGTCACAATCGGTTTAGCAGGATTGACTTGATTGGCGAGATTGCTAACAGGCTGATGAACTGAGGCGTGAGATTTTGGGGGTGTTGTAGTCGTTGTTGGTTTATTCATTGCAGGGTTGGTTGATTTTACAGGAGGAACCGCAGTTTTTAGGGTTTTAGTATCAACCGTCTGAGAACTTATTACCGATGATGCAGACGACGTTTTAGCAGCAATCGCGGATTTTTCTGAAGTGGAAGCAACCACTTGAGTTTTATCTACCGTAGTCGATTTTGTCGCTGATACGGCTACGGGTTTATGGGTTGGATTAGGTTTTGAGGGTGGTGTCATAGTAGGGGTAACCGATTTTTCTACAATTTTTTCAAATAATAATTGATCTCTTTTGGTTTCTTCATCAGCCAATTGGTCAATCGCTAGTTCATGATCTTTTGTTTCAACTTCATCAATCAGCTCTAAAATAAACGGGTCTTTTTTCAAATCATCGCTATCGATTAAATCAAAAATAACGTCTTCAGAATGAGCCACATTTGCGCTGATGGCAGATTTTTTATCCACTAATTTAACATCAATGATTGTAGATTGAGAGGGTTTGTCAGCGGCAGACGATGGTGAATACGGATCAGAAGGAGGTAAATTACTCATAAATTATTCTCGACAATGGCAAATGTTGATCAAAGGGCGAATAAAAATTTAAAAGCCGTGAAGTCTGACTATCAATGATAAAAAATCACTGCTTAATTACGGATTATGATTGCATTATAGAAAAGAATCTGAATTTAAACAGGTTTTATCTTTAAGATAAATTCTAGTCACTCGTTGAGTAACGCCACACACTAAGGTGTAAGGAATGGTTTGAGCCGCTTTAGCCAAAGGTTCTATAGGTAATTCTTTGCCCCACAACAGCACTTTGTCACCCACTTTAGCCTCAGGATATTCAGTTAAATCAACGGTTAACATATCCATTGAAACTCGACCAACTAACGGGCAACGCTGTTGATTGATTAGTACCGGAGTTCCGCTAGGTGCATAACGCGGATAACCGTCTGCATATCCGATAGCAACTACCCCAATTCGACTGGGACGTTCGCAAGTCCAAGTTTGGTTATATCCTACCGTTTCTCCGGCGGCAATCATTTTGATCGCAATTAATTGCGAATATAAATTCATCACGGGTTCTAGCCCTAATTCTTGTCCTATGTGTTCCGCAAAAGGTGAAATCCCGTATAACATAATCCCCGGTCTTACCCAATTTTTATGCGTTGCATTCCACGCTAGAATTGCCGCCGAATTCGCTAGGCTTAAAGGTTCAGAATATTGTTGCACAATCCTTTCAAATTGGGCTAATTGTATTTGAGTTTGGGGATTTTGTTTTTGGTCAGCACTGGCAAAATGCGTCATTAAATGTAATTGCGCATTCACTATTGGACAAGCAATTAATCGCTGATAAATTTCAGCAAATTGATGGCTTTGAAAACCTAAACGATTCATGCCGGTATCGATTTTTATCCATATCGTAATTTTAGGTTTTAAACCACGATAATGTTCCAATAATTCTACTTGGGATAAACAATGAATTACGGTTTCAATTTCATATGCTCGGAGCGCGTTTAATTGTTCTTGATTATGAAAACCGCTTAATAAAATAATCCGCTTATTTATTCCAGATTGACGCAAACTAATCGCTTCTTCTAAACGAGCAACTGCAAATGAATCAGCTTCTATTAATTGATCTGCCATCGCTAATAAACCATGACCATATCCATTGGCTTTAATCACTGCCATAATATTTGAATTCGGCGCACATTGTTTAACGAAATTAAAATTATGTTGTACTGCAATTAAATCAATTAACGCATAGGTAATAGGATTCATTTTTAATAATCTTCGTAACTAGTTATTTCGGTAAAACTTTCAAAACGGGTAAACTGGCCTAAGAAAGTTACTCTAACAGTACCGATAGGGCCATTTCGTTGTTTACCAATAATAATTTCCGCAGTGCCTTTATCTGGACTGTCAGGATTATAAACTTCGTCGCGATACACAAAAGCAATTAAATCCGCATCTTGTTCTATTGATCCGGATTCGCGTAAATCAGCCATCATTGGGCGTTTATTAGGACGTTGTTCTAAATTACGATTTAACTGCGATAAAGCAATTAAAGGCACATGTAATTCTTTAGCTAAACCTTTTAAACTGCGCGAAATATCGGAAATTTGTTGTACTCGATTATCGCCACTAGCCGGAGATTGCATTAATTGTAAATAATCCACTACAATTAAGCCTAAGCCACCTTTTTCGCGTGCTAATCGTCGCGCTTTAGCACTCAATTCCGTAGGCGTTAATCCCGGGGTATCATCAATAAATAATTGGGATTCCTGTAAAATATTGACCGCGGAATTTAATCGTGGCCAATCTTCATCAGATAATTTACCGGTACGAATATTTAATTGATCAATACGCCCTAAAGACGATAATAGCCGCATCATTAAAGACTCTGCCGACATTTCTAAACTAAAAATTGCGACTGGAGCTTTATGACCTATTGCAACGGATTCAGCGATATTCATTGCTAAGGAGGTTTTACCCATAGAAGGACGACCCGCAATAATAATCAAATCTGAAGGTTGTAACCCTGAAGTCATATGGTCAAAATCGGTAAATCCCGTCGACATACCGGTAATATGACTTTTATGTTCAAATAATTCGTGAATTTTATTGACAGTGGTACTAAGTAGCGACTGAACCGGTTTAAAGCCTTGTTTTAATGAGCGATTTTGTTCAGCAATTTGTAATACTTGGCGTTCTGCAATATCTAATAATTCTGTGGTATTAAACCCTTGTGTTTGATAAGCCGAATCGGCAATTTTAGTTCCAATATCAATCAGTTGGCGCAATATTGAATGATCACGAACGATTTGAGCGTAGGTTTCAATATTCGCTGCACTAGGCGTGTCCCTTGCCAACATACTGACGTAGGACAATACACTGATTTCGCCAATTTTAAACAAGCCTTTAGCATCTAAATCATCTGCTATGGTAATCACATCAAACGGAATAAATTGTTCCGCCAAAGCAGTGATTGAAGCAAAAATTCTCTGATGATTTTTGTCATAAAAATCGCCGGCGGTTATTTTATCAGCGATTTTATCCCAGGCGGCATTATGCAACATCAAGCCGCCTAAAACCGACTTTTCGGCAGGAAGTGAATGTGGAGTAATCTTAGAAGTATCAACAGCAGCGTAGTCACTGTTATAGTAACGGTCTGCTGACATGGGCGTGATTATGGGGTCTAAACAAAAACTCACCTTGCGACTGCTGAGAGAATGTAGCGATTTCTTTGATCAAAACAACAGAGCATTTTAGCAGATTTCAATCAAATCACCGTCAATAAACAATGGCTATGATTTGTTCGGTAGATTAAAGGGATAATGTTAAAATAAATCAAATAAGAGGAGTGGGTTATGTTAGATTAAGCAGTTATAAAAGTCGTAAGTTAATGAGATTATTGATAATAATAGAGATTTTTATTGAGGATGAAAATAAATTGGAGCCGATAATCATCGAATGTGAGGCGTTTACTAGTAAAATGTCTATTTTTCAATCAAACGTCAGCATACGGAGTGGGTGCTTCCAACCCTGAACTCCAGCACAGTTTAACATAAAATGTACGTTGTCTTATTTAATTTATCTCCAAAACCGCGTTCATCTCAGGCATTGCAATGATTATTCAGGTTATTGGCTCTATCGATCAGCAGACGCATTATGATGCTCAAGACATCGCGTTTGTGTTAACACAAAAAGCTCACGCTATAGCCTATCATCATCCATTTACAAAACGATCTAGCACCCAACTGTATATCAAAAGTAATACGGTGGTTAAATTACGCACAGATTTAATTTTATCGTTTTCGCAAGCGCAACAATTTTTATCTCATACTTTAAAACAACAACGGCAATTAGCAATCCATCATCCGGCTAAAACCTGGTTTTTAATGCAAGTGAATAAAGGTTATCAACTGGGTAATATTTGTCCACAATTAAAACCCTTACCTCAATTCTTAGCGCACTCTTCAATTGAAATCACTTTAAAATTTAATTATATTTTGCGTTTATATCGTTGTTATTTTCAAATTATGCAAAAACATCGATTGCGATTAGATGAAGATTTGTCTAATTTTGGAGTTGATATTAATGGGCAATTATATTATCTGGATGATGATATTTATCATTGGGATCATTTTGTCAATTTTAGCCATACCTTAGCACTGCTAATTCGCAGCAATTTATGGTTAAGCGACGATCATTTACGACAATTAGGACATCATCTTTATCAATCTATTCAAGAATTGTTTTCTGATAAAGAAATGAATTTAATGGTAGCCCGAAAATTACAAGAAATTGCGGTCGATGATTTACGTCAACAACGGGCTTTACAAATTATTATTCAACAATTTCAAATTCGTCAATCGACTCGGCTCCGTGTTTCCGCTTTTTCACAAGATTTAATTGCGATTATTTCGGATATTCACGCTAATTTTCCTGCTTTGGAAGCCGTATTGAATTTTTTAAATAAAGAAAATATTGATCAAGGTATAGTGCTTGGAGATATTGTGGGTTATGGGCCACATCCTAAACAATGTATTGAACGATTACAACAAACTCATTTTAAAATTATTAAAGGTAATCACGATTACGCAACGACTCAAATCAATAAATCAGAAGGCATGTCAAAAATAGCCAGTTGGTGTATTGATTGGACTAAAAATCAATTAACTCAAACCGAAAAAAAATGGTTAAATGATTTACCTGTAGAATTAAATAGCCCTGAATCTGCAATTAAATCTTGGCGAGCAGTACATGGTTCACCGAATGATCCGCATTATTTTTATGAATACGTTTATCAACTGACCTATTTGCAAAATTTACAAGCATTAGCCGAGCAGAAAATTGCCATTTGTTTTCATGGGCATTCGCATGTTCAAGGGTTATATGTACGGCAATACAATGGCATTTCGCAATTTATGTCTCCCACTCAGTCGTACAATTTGAATCATTTTGTTCACAGTTTGGTTTGTCCGGGAGCGGTTGGACAACCGCGTGATGGCTGCATTGGAGCCCAGTTGGCGTTGTATCATCAACGGACGCAACAATTACAATTTATTGTTGTAGATTATCCGATGGAAAAAACCATTCATGATTTACAAACGTTCGGATTTCCTGAAATTCTATGGCTGCGATTAAGACAGGGGTCTTAATTGTGACTAGGTTTATTTGTCACTGTGTAAATTTTCGGTGACAATGTGAGTGAAACTTAACCTTTTTATTGATTATTTTGTAGGAGTAAAAATTAATGACTCAAGATGAATTGAAAAAACAAGTGGCTAAAGCTGCGCTGGAATATGTTAAAAATGTATCCATTATCGGCGTAGGCACAGGCTCAACAGTGAATCATTTTATTGATTTTTTAGCAGAAATTAAAAATGATATTGAAGGTACGGTTTCTAGTTCGTTGATGACGACTGAGCGATTAAAAAAATTAGGCATTCCGGTACTTGATTTAAATACTACGGGTGATATTGAAATTTATGTCGATGGTGCTGACGAGGTGAATCCGCATAAGCAAATGATTAAAGGCGGTGGCGGCGCGCTAACCCGTGAAAAAATTGTTGCCGCTGCCAGTAAAAAATTTATTTGTATTGTGGATGCCAGTAAAACCGTCGAGGTTTTGGGTAAATTTCCTTTGCCTATCGAGGTGATTCCGATGTCCAGAAGTTATGTCTCACGCGAAATGGTGAAAATGGGTGGCCAACCGGTTTGGCGACAAAATTTTATTACCGATAATGGTAATGAAATCATTGACGTTCACCATTTAGATATGGTTGATCCGATTGCTTTAGAAAAATTGATTAACAGCATCCCCGGGGTTGTGAGTGTAGGTATTTTCGCCTTGCGTCCGGCAGATGTGGTTTTAATTGGTCAAGGCGATCAGGTTATTACTCGTTAATTTACGCACTAAAATCAATTATCCCTTTGGTGTAAATCGGAGGGATATTTTGCTGTGGTTTATTACAATGAATTCTAATAGCCACACCATTATCTATCTAAATTAAAACCGCTATTAAGCTTTTAATTTCTCCCGCCTTCTGTCGAATTCTGATACCTAAAAATTTATAGGTTGGTATTTATTCAAAATGATAATAGCTTTCAATGTGATTACGCAATATTTAAAGAATATCAATAGCTTTTTTTGTTCAGAATATTCTAGTGAACATACTTATCGTAGCGAATTGCAAAATTTAATACAAAATTTTATTTCATCGGATATTATAATCATTAATGAACCCAATAAAATTAAATGCGGACGACCTGATTATTTATTTATTCATAATGAAATTGAATTAGGTTTTATTG
>JACCEE011468968.1_pt1 | contig 26134 bp, 52 predicted proteins | sample 7449931 | NCBI WGS metagenome assembly JACCEE01 (sample SAMN15323457, study PRJNA562643) | freshwater metagenome | isolation source: river surface water | place: USA:Blue River Watershed | collected 2017-08-19 | reverse complement strand
TGTTATACCATTCCAAAGCATCTTCATACGTGCCATGTATACTATTTCTAGACTCGCCACCATCACCGTCTTCCCACTTACCCCAAAAGTTTTTAGTTTGACCGATATAACGTACTGATCCATCAAAGTTAGTTCTTTTTACAATTCTTTTTTCTCTGCAAAACATAATTATTTGGTTTTTATTTGTTTATATTTAGTAGTCAGGGCAGGACTTGAACCTGCAATAGTACCATACTTTTTCGGATGCCTCCTACTTAACGGATTCGAACCGCATCTCCCCATGCCTGAGGCGCTTTACCAATTTCGCCACCTGACTATTTTTTATACCTCTGCGTACAGCTGGATCAAATTGAGATCCCCGAATGTTCTATACTTTCCGTACTTATCGTCAAATTCACCACTATCGATCATATCCTCATTCTGTTCATCCTTAATGAATTCATTGTATAACTCATTTGGAATAACATACCAATGGCCTGATTCATCTTTAATTGCTCTTACTTTTACCATGTCTTTTATTTCTATAGTGCTAATGTATAGATGTACTCCGTAGTAATAACGATACCTCTATAATATTTTAGTAGTCAGGACAGGATTCGAACCTGTATGGGTAATGTTCACGACCGCTACCGCGCTACCCGTAGTCGTTTACTGCGTCTACCATATGCGTAGGCTTCGAGTACCCCGATGTTCCTGCGCAATTCCGCCACCTGACTATTTGCTATCCCCTGTTATCTCCTCTTGGATCTAATTGGCCTTCAGTTCCAAAGAAGTCGTTATCCCGTTGCATGTCTAACATTTCGTTTAGATCTTCTGCCATGAGTTGTTTTTCTCCTTTACCTGAATTGTTGAATAACTGTTTCATGTTATCCAGGACAGTTTCGAAATTATTAATTGTTACTTTATATTTTGGCATATTAATTATTTTAGTAGTCAGGACAGGATTCGAACCTGTATTTGTGTACATCAATTCATGCTATCAAAGTCCAATAAGGAACACCCCTTAATTGCATGAGCGTCTACCATTTCGCCACCTGACTATTTTTATATTTTAATCTTTAATCAATACTTTGATTAGTTGGGTCGCTATCATCACCACTATCACGGAGAAAAATATTTCCCTCCGTCATAACCACCCAAATCACAATCAATGTAAAAACAATAAGCCCTATCATAATATCAATTTTAATTTATTTTTGTAGTCAGGGCAGGATTCGAACCTGCAACTTTTTCGGAGACCTCTTTTATAAGCAGATTTATTCAATCCACTGTCCTCGCGTTTACCATTCCACCACCTGACTATTTTTAATAGCAAAAATCCCAACTGTAATCCGTGTCTGATGTTTCATAAACCTCTCTAACCTCGGCAACATCATCTCCGCATCCACCCATTGGTATTCTATCCCGAACATCATAGGAATCCCAATCAATTGGTGCCCTCGCGATTGTCCATCTCTCATTACTTTCACAAGAGATGTATTCTACCACCCAATATGAAAATTCTTCCATCATAGTTATTTCTCTTTTACAGTCTCGATTAACTTTCTAAGGCAATCTAATTCAGCTTCTTCGTGTGTTTCATATACCCATTCCCCAGCTGGTGCATCTGGATGAGATGTTAGAAATTCATCAAATATCCCTGTATAATTATACAAAGACCAATTATATCCCCACTTATGATCATGCTGTGAACACTCCCTATTTATTGAATAATGTATGTCATACTTCTCTCTAAGCCATCTAAAGGCCTGTTGGTATAGTGGAGTAGTACAAGCATTTGAATCTTCACCTAAATTACTATTTTGGTCATATGTACTTATAGTATCAAACCTAACTTCATCTATTCCTAAAATATAATCACCGTCAGAGGAGTAGTACGCAAAACAGGGTTCATCAAATCCGAGTTTCCTTAGTTCTAAAGCTAAATCATAGGGTACAAATTCTTTTTTCATATCTTATTATTTGTTTCGTGTATTCTATTGACAGCAGTAGTACTATAGCTCAACAATCGGAGTGTAATGACCTAGATCCTCGCTGTACTTCTTTTCAACAATCATGTTGATTGCAAAAGCAGGATCGATAGCTGGGAATGGTGCTGCTATCCTTGCTCTATCGAGGTAAATCTCATAGAGAACACCATTTCTAGGATTAAACTCACTAGAGTTTTCAATACAATCCCTTATTAACTCAATGTCATCTTGCAAGTCCAACGTATCGTTTACGACACCTGCAAGGGTTAATGTGTAACCATCTGTATCTGGATTGTAATCCTCGTCTTGATAATAATTTACGACAATCATTTTATTATTTTTTAGTCCTAATCTGTTTCTCTAAGTAAAAAGGCCTTTTTCTTATTGTGATTACTTTCAATAAATATCAAGTCATCTACATTTGTCCAAAAGTCTCTGTTACTTTTTCTTGTATTTAATCTGGCTTTCGATCCTTTAATTTCTATTAGAATAAACCGCATAGCTTTGTGACTTTGCCAAGATGTGTGGTAGTTGCAGCCAATTACTAATAAGCTACCTCTGGAATTATATGTAGTCAAGCTGTCCTTAGCTTTTCCTTCTTTTGAAAAATCTTCATCTTGATAACAATTTACGGAAATCATTGTTATTTATTTTTATTCTGTTTAAGCCATTCACCAACACCTTTATTTCTTTCAACAATTCCGCTATAAAAACTTTTGTCAAAATGCTTTATAATTTCAATCACTTCTTCCTCACTATACATTCTTTCAGCTTGCCATTTGGCACCATCAACAAACCCGTATTTATAAGTTCTTTTATGCGGAGTTGTATATGTTCCAGCTTGTAATTCTGAGTAATGCTCAGCAGCTTCTTCTAATGTTTCTTTTTTCATAATTCCTTTTCTTGTTGATTATACCAAAGGAGAAACTCCCATATTTTTTGAACTACCATTTTTTTAGAAGATGTAATAAACAAACCCGTCACTTCATCATGCTCAACGCTTAGTTTTAAGTCTATAGATTTTATTTTTTCAACCACCTCCATGATTTCATTCCAATCTGAATCATATTTTAATTGGTATTTGTAGTCTTCAAACAAATCTGATTGTTCAATTTCGCTGTTATACTCGCCATCCAGATATTCATAGCCATCGTGACATAGAATTTCTCTATATTTCTCGGTTGGATTTTTAATCCACATACTAAATGAAGTATAACTACCATCATGGCATCCATCGGGCCAGGTGTTTCCAGATTTACTTTCAGGAAAGTATTCCCATCCCATAAACTCAGCACATAGTCTGTCATATTCCTCTTTGTTAAACTCTTTCATAATTACTTTTCTTGTTGATTATACCAAAGGAGAAACTCCCAGATAGCTTGTACTATTGCTTCTTTTTTAGTTTTACCTGTGCCCATAAATTTTGAAGGATTTGATAGACTTGAATGCGCAACACTTACACCTCGATTGATGTTGATGTAGTGGCCAGTCATTCCTTGAGAAGTAACAGTGTGTAATTTTAAGCCATCTTCAATCTTCTCAACCACCTCCATAATCCAATTCCAATCGAAATCAAACTTCAATAACCCTTCGGGTATTCCTCTTTTTTCAAAAGGTAGTCCAAACCACTGAGGATTAAGCGGTGCTTCCATTTCGGATAAAACACCACCTAAAAACTCAGCACATAACTTGTTGTACTCTTCTTTGTTAAAATTTTTCATAAAAATTTAAAATCGTTAACGTTAAGTGTTTTTACTTGTTTGTTACTTTGAGCTGTAACTACCATACCTATTTCAGGATGATATGAAATACAGCAGTCATAATCATCTGCTAATTTGTAAAACTTCTCAAGAAATTCACGATGACTTGGGTTTGTTGTGTTTCTATCCAACTCAATTCTAACCCCTTGAGGTGATGCACGGTTTAAACCAATCTCTATACCATGTCTAATACCTCTATGCCATATCTCTCGAACTTCAGACTGATGATATTTGGTTGTTCCAAATAGCATACTTAAAGCATTTGGCTTTTCTTGAAATGACTTATCTCCACGCATTTCTTGTTGAAAGATGTATTCTATTCTTGCATCCATGATTATTTGTTTTTAACGAGTTCAATTAGTTTTCTAAGACAATCAAGTTCACTCCCTTCGTAAGTGTCACACTCTTTCATATATTCTGTTTTTTCTGAACTCTTTATTCTTGCAGAAAAAGTATTATGGGTAGGTAAAGCTGTCATCCAAATAATTTCAGAAATTAGTCCATACTCCTCTCTAAAAAAACGGAAGGCCTGTTGGAATAGCGGGGCTTTTACTCCGTCGTGTGAATCATATTCGTCGGGAGTGTGTAGCACTATTTGAGTTTTGCCTCTGCCATTCCATTCGTAGTAACAAGCACCCATGCAATACTCATCAAAGCCGAGCTGCTTGAGTTCTAAAGCTATTTCATAGGGCACATATTCTTGATCCATAGTTTTAAATGTATTTGCCAACAAGTTCTATTTGACCTTGTGAGTTGGTTGTTGTTCTCATTATATCAGGATAATCATATCCTCTTGTACATTCTTTTGCACTCCAACATTCATCATCAAAAGCGCTACATCTTCCACATAGCATTCCACACTCAAAATGAGTAGGTCTTGATGGTTGTTGGAGAGATTCTAAAAGTTGATAATAATTTTTTTCTACATCTTTGTTTAATGCTTTTAATAACGTATTTTCAACTGCTAACAACCATACTTTTTCCAAATCCTCCTCTGTGTACTTATACTTCTCCTTTGCTTTGTTGTAGCCTTCAATAAATCCTTCTCTTAATCCCTTTACAGTTTCTAATTTTAGATGTAATTGGAATCCATTACTAAAAATGTTAGCCAACTCGTCAACATCATCTTGTTGACTCCAACTAAATGATGGAAGCAATGGCACTCCTTCAAGCATAGGTGCATCAGATATCGGTAGGTGTCCAATTATCTTTTTATGCCATTCTCGTGCTTTCCAATCTAACGCATCTATTTCAATTCTGCCGTCATCTGTTAGAAAATAATCACCTTCTTTAATCACACCGTCACTTAGGATAAGAGCGTATTGTGTTGTGTAAATGATTTCTTTTTTCATAATTAATGATTTGAATTCCAGTCTTTTAATGCATTGCAAAAATCTTCATGCTCTGATCTACCCATTCCTCTGGGGTCTGAAGAGTCATAAAAATCTTCCATTTGTGGTTTTTTAGAAGTAACATTGTTACTTTGTGTGTTACTAAGAGTAACTGATTTGTTTTTTTTCATAGTTTTAAATGTATTTGCCAACAAGTTCTATTTGACCTTGTGAGTTTCGTTTAATAAGAGGTACAAATCTATCATCATCAAATTCATCATCGTGCTCTAACTCAAAATGAGTAGGTCTTGATGGCTGGTTAAGTCTCTCTATTAGATCTTCAAGGCCTTTCCTGCCTTTTGTTTCAAAAAGCCAATTCATTGCAATTTCTAGATCAGCCTCAGTGTACTTGTACTTCTCCTTTGCTTTGTTATATCCTGCAATATATGCTTCTTCTCTCAGCTGTATTTCATATTCTGACTTTCTAAAATGATGTTTCGCTAATTCCTCAACATTATCTCCTTGCGGTAATGGAGGAAGCAATGGCACTCCTTCAAGCATAGGTGCATCAGATAGTGGTAGGTGCGCGATGATTAGTTTGCATTGTGTCAAATCAGTTAAGTAGGTAGGAAACTGATTAATAATGCTATTATCTTCTAAATGCCATTTTCTCCAATGAGATCTGGCATCTTTAATTTGCTCATCACTGAGGATAAGCGCATACTCATCTGTGTAAATGATTTCTTTTTTCATGCTCATTAGCTTCATTGATTATAAAGCAAATATAGAACAGGTCTCCGCAGAAACCCAGATGAGACTTGAATTTTATATTGGAAACTAGTACTCCCAACAGGACTCGAACCTGTAACCTTGACGATATAAGCGTCCGACTCTAACCATTGAGCTATGAGAGCAAATTTAGTGGACACGGTGGGACTCGAACCCAATCTTCCGCATTGCAAGTGCAGCGCTTTAGCCTCTTAAGCTACCGGCCCATGTAAAAAATCGTAGCGTGGGGGGGATTCGAACCCCCGTGCTTCGGTTCCCAAAACCGACGAGATAGACCTGACTCCTCTACCACACTATTAAGTACTCAGAGAAGGACTTGAACCTTCAGGCCTCCTCGGTATCAGCGAGGTGCTCTAACCAATTGAGCTATCTGAGTATTTTAAATTGTTGTCCCTGATGGATTCGAACCACCATTAGCTGAATCAAAATCAGCTGTCCTGCCCTTAGACGAAGGGACAATATAGTAGCGAGGAGGAATTCCGAGATCCTGTCCTACCGAATATGAGTCGGTTGCTCTGCCTCTGAGCTACCTCGCTATCTTTTGGTGAGCATGTACTCGGAATCGAACCGAGATCCCCAGTTTGGAAGACTAGAGTAATGACCATTATACGACACATGCTTATTGCGGACTAGGTAGGTTTCGAACCTACGACCCCATGATTAACAATCATGTGCTCTAACCGGCTGAGCTACTAGTCCATTTACGTCACCTGCAAGTGACGAGTGGAATTATCCTCCTAATTGGATACTCTTCACTTGACTGGACTTGCAGGTCCAAAGCTACTTTCTCCTCAAAGCGCGTTACCACCATCGCTAAAGTGACCCCGGTGGGACTCGAACCCACAACGGCATAAAGCTTCCCTACTGATTAAAAGTCAGTTGCGCTACCAATTGCGCCACGAGGTCATATTTTCCTTCCGTATGTCCACCCATACGGTAAATCTTCATTCTTTTTAATTTTCCTAACAGTTGAACCGTCTGTTATCCATCTGGTTCCAAATTGGGAGTTTGCGCTACCAACACCTTTCCCTTTTGATGACTCCCTCATTTTTTCCTTTGTCTCCTCTGTGTGTTTACCACCTTTAAATGTGTCATATTTTATCTTTCCTTCTCTATGCTTATTTTTCATACTTGAAGAAGAAGCCTGACTTATTTTTTCTCTATATCCTTCAGTTTCCCATTGTTTTTTTAGCCATTCGGAAGCACCTCTTTTAGCTTTTTCAATATGACGATCGCTTGTAAAACCACCGCCTCCACCAAGCTGTATATTCATGCATAATGGATCTCTGATTAATTCCTCGTTAACTAATTCAATTTCTCTTCTTCTTAGTGATTCCCTATCTTCATAGAAACCGAGAATCTCTTTTGAGTGAGCTTTCTTTCCGTGCTTTTTAATAGAATTTTTGATTCTATTTCCTCCTCCCATATATCCATCATCCATGTTATCTGTGGAATGCATACCAATGTAGTATTTGTTGTTCTTAAGACACGTGATCTTATAGATGTAATGGTACTTTCTTTCTTTTCTTGCCATTTCGTACTTTATTTAAACTATATATTCTAATTAAGGTACGAAATGGGGGCCGTACTCGGTATGGAATTCGAATCCATGTTACCAGAATGAAAATCTGGGGTCCTAGGCCTCTAGACGAACCGAGCATAATTAAGTAATCCCTGCAGGGCTCGAACCTGCGACCTCCTCCATGTAAGGGAGGCGCTCTACCAACTGAGCTAAGGGATTATGGTTTCCAATATGTCAAAGAACTATTTCCGGCACAAATGCTAGGACTCGAACCTAGAACCTTGGATTTGGAGTCCAAGATGATTATCCAATTTCACCACAGATGTGTATTTCATTTCTTTCATCCGATCCGTTGATCAGATTGTTTTGTGGGGATACCGGGCCTCGAGTCCGGATCTACGGTTTTTCAGACCGTCGCTCTCACCGATTTAAGCTATAACCCCATGTAAAAAAAAACTCCAGACTTTCGATCTGGAGTTTCAATGTGATATTTAGTTTAAATCTTATCTTTCTTGTAAACTAAATCGAAACTCCAGACCTGGGCATATCCCTTTCTCCCACGCAAAAAAGCCTTGCTGCTTCACTGCCTCTGCGTTAAATCCTTTCGGATTCGCCGGGTTAATAATTGCCATATTTTTCTGAGTGTTTCTCATTGTTTGAGTTTTATATATCAAATTCTCTTTTTTGTTTCGATCTTTTTCTGATCTTTTTTAATTTATTTTGCAAATATATGTGTGATCCCCGGGATAACTCCGATGGATTCTGATCTTTTTTAATCAGTTTCCTCTTTATATGCTCTAACTATTCCATCTGAACCGAGGATAGAGTCTTGATGAGGCCTGAGTGTAAAATGAACCATGTTCTCTAGACAATCATATTCCTTATATTTAACACACTCGTCCCATTCCCTATAGTACCTGCCTGATTCTCCATTATCACGGGTCTTCCATTTAACGCACTCCTCACACCTGGTTTCAAAGTAAATGGAATAGTTTGTCTTTTCGTAGGCGATACCTAATGAGAATATAAGCAGAACGGGGTACAATAAATACAAAGCTCCGTCTTTATTTAGCTCGTCGTAAACTTTTCTAAATTTACTTTTGGTTTTGATCCCTGTATCTTTCTTCATAGTATTGATCGAATGTTTGCCAGTTCTCCTCGGCTATGCCCTTTCCTTCAAATCTTCCTGCTTGATGAGCTGTGCTCCAGCATTCAGATTTTTGTTCCCTTTCCATCTGCAGTGCCTTTTCAATAAGTTCTCTTAGATGGATACCCGCTAAACTTCGATCGAGCCGAAGATATGTTTTGTTAATACAACCTTTGTCTATTTGGGTTAATTGTTCAACTAACCATTGAACCGCTGTTTGTTCACTCATTGTTACCTCCTATTGTTAGCTCCTCGCCGGTCAGAGCAAAGTATAAGTTCTGCAGTTCATGTACGTAGTAGATGTGAAGGATGTTCTTTCCTACTTTGTAGTTGAGGAATTGGTATTCAGGCCACTCTGCGTCTGCCCAATTGATACCTGCCAATAAGAATCCCTCAACACTTGGATGCTCCCATTCAAGGAGATCGTATCCACCTCTCTCAAACCCTAAAGCTAGTAACCACTTTTTTGATAGCTTGATTGGTTCGAATGCATCCAACTCCATATCATAGTGACTCACATTTGCTTTGGGAGAGTAGAAGCTGATTAGATAATCAGTATTGGATGGCACTTCACGTTCTCGATAGTTTACTATGCTGTCGACCACTATGGGGCAATCCTTATAGGCCTCAGTTGGATCTATTATGTTAAGGTAGTTTCCTACTCTTAGTTCGCTTCCGTGTATCTCTTTCATTCTTGACCTCCGTATGTTTGTTTATAATATTCGCTTGGTTCAGTATAATGTCCATGATTATCACCACTAACAAAAGCCTTTTGAATCTGCTCACGTTCCATTTGTAGTGCTTCTTCAATGGTTCCTAACATAACTGCATTGACTGGGATTTTGAATGCTTTTGCATATTCGTTTACCAACCATTGTACTGCTGTTTGTTTCTTTTCCATAGTTATTTAGTTTTTATTAAAGCCAATCAGGATGAATTACTATCGTATCTTCGGATAAATCATTTTCACTACGTCCTAGGAATATTTTGTTGTCAGGTGTCCATCGCCAAAATGCAAAAGTGCCTTCAAACTCTTCGCATTTTTCAAAAATGATTTCACCAGTTTCTCGATGCTGGAAGTAATTGTTATTGTAGAAGGAACGGTAGGCTAAATGAATATAATCTGATCCGTGTAATGTTATTTCATTTTCCAAGTTATTTCACCTTTACAATTTCTATTAGATTTTTCAAGCAAGCTAACTCTGCTTTTTCGTAGGTAAGTGCCCAAACTCTACTAATAGTATCTTCTGCGTATCTAAATACTTCAAAACCTTCACTAATACCACCACTCATATTTACAAAAACGTAGTTTCTTATTCTTAAACCATACTTCTCTCTAAAGAAATGGAAGGCTTGAGAATAGGTTGGTGCATCAACAGTAAATGGATCTTTTGTAACAAGCGGTCTTGAATAATACTCTAACTTTTCGGTTGAAGTACTATATCCTGCTAAACAAGGTTCATCAAATCCAAGATTCTTGAGTTCTAAACCAATCTCATATGTGACAAATTCTTTTTCCATAGTTATTAATTTACGAACTTGTACTTTGTTTGCATGATTGCATGTAAACGGTATAGTTCAGTATTGTGAGGCCCACCTAGTGACATTTCTCTAAGAGATTCAAATTCATATCTACGAATGGAATTTAATGCTGATTTTGTTTCCGCATTTTCAATCTTTTCTTCAACTACTTTTGCGTAGCCCCAAAACTCCCGACTCTTTCGCATTTGACCTACCATGAGTACTACTATTAGACCAAATAACAATCCTAACGCTAAACCTATTTGAATAGATGTAATTCCTGTAAAATTTAGATCAGGCCTTATTGAATCAGTTATGACCAAAATATAGAGCATACCTGCAAATATTGCACTGCATAATAGCCATCCAAAGAGGAAGACTTTGATTAAATGTGTTTTCTCTAAAAAGTTTTCAAGTGTTTTCATTTATTTGATTTTTAATCTTTAGACAAAAGTAAATAAAGATTCCGTAGAAACACAGAGGATCAAATAAAAAAAGGAACCCCAAGGTTCCTTTTAGTGTAACTGTTCGCTATTTTTTTTTAGATCTTCGCCAATAGATCTGCTTTCTTATTTGAGAATTCCTCGTCGGTTAGAATACCCGATGAATGCAAGTCAGATAATTTTTTGATTAGCTCAATTACCTCATCTGATTCTTTTTTCAAGTTTAGCTCACCTGTTTTTTTATTAAAGATGCCCTTTGTTTCGACCGGCTTTCTAGAGCTTGGCAACAATTGGAAAGTCAAGTGATGTATGTAATTTTTTTCAAATTCCATATCAATCGAGGAGAATTGCTGATTTGATTTTTCTCCCTTCTCTACTCTTCCAGTTTCAATAGACGGATTAACAGAGGATGAATAATATGATGCATTCCCTGGTATTGCAGAGCCTATTGAGTTAGATGTGTTGGTGATAGACCCACCATAGACACTGCTAATGTTATAGTTAGAAGTACCCGTTGTGAGGTTAATGCCACCTAAAGGGCTACCAGTGGATATACTATTATAGCATAAAATAGAACCATCGTAGTAGTGTGGCTTGTAAGCTGGTGGATAGTTGTAAGCTGGATAGTAATAGGGACGATACTCGTGAATGATCACCTTATGAAATCTATCGCTCCAGTTCTGAAGTGTCACCGCTTGCTCCTTATAGAAGAAGACCTCCATAAGACCATTATTAGAAATTGCTTCAAGCGACTCTTGACTTCCGTCTACCTCATATGTTTGGAAGACGAATTTCTTTTTATCGTCTACGAAGCAATCCAGATAGACTCTTTGTCCCGGTCTTATAACCAAGCCACTTTTAGAAATTGAGTTGCCATTTAAACGGATATCAGCTAGAACTGATTCAGTGAGAGGATTGAAGATTTCAATTTCAAATTCCTGTCCGTTATTGAGATAGATCTTATCTCCTTTGATTGATTTCCTACCTTTGTCTTTTGGATTTACGATCCAGGCAGCCGGTAGGCTAGCTCCACTTTTTTGTTTTGTTTTCATATTTACTATTCTTTTTTTGTTCTTCCTGTATCATCGATTCATTTCTAAATCTCAACAGCAACTCAAGATTGCTGGACACAGAACTGGCGAACAGTTACTATGATTATATATTGGTTCCTAAAAAAGTTCCAATTTTAGAGTCAGGACAGGATTCGAACCTGTACCTTATGATCTGTACACAATCATAAGAGCTTATGCTGTTTTTAAAAGAGTGGTGTCGCCCCACAGCAGCGTCTAACCAATTCCGCCACCTGACTATATTAAAAAAATAAAACCCCAACTCAGAGGGGTATTTGTTGTACCGTCACAATCGGTGCCTGTACTCTGGTTAATTACTCCGTCTGTACTCAACAGCTTTATGTTGACTTATAATTGGCTATTTCAATACAACTCACAACTTTATTTGTTGAGGCTTTATTTTTGCAGTCAGGACAGGATTTGAACCTGTAATCTCTATTATTATCACCAAGTTTCGGTTACATTGTTTCTGTTTGCTTGGTATAGAGTTTAGGATACTTTCAGCGTCTACATTCCGCCACCTGACTATGGTTTATTTTTCAATCAATTTATTGTATGCATCATCAGTTTCACGACCCATCATATCATATTTCTTTCCTTGATCAACCCATTCGGTCTTTATCCAATTATCATCATGATACCACGTTTCCCAACCATTTTCACGAAGAAGTTTTGCCTTCATTTCGTAGTTTTCAATCTCGTGTTTTTCTTTTAATAAAGACATAATTTTATTTTTTGTAGTCAGGACAGGATTCGAACCTGTAAGTAATGGGAGTTCCTCAGCCTCTCCTCTATGTTCAGTGACTTTGTGCTCTGCCCTTTGTTTTATACTTTGACACCAATTCCGCCACCTGACTTTATTTTGTAGCCATGGCAGGAATCGAACCTGCTCTCACCCTTATGATCGGGTGCGTTATCCAACACGCCCCACGGCTATTTTGACTATGAGAGCACGTTGTTCTTTGCTCCTCTTTGATATTTCCCGCGGTTAGTCAAACCGGATAGAGCGTTTCCCTATCAGAAGTTCCATATAGGCAATCAGCCTACTTCTCATCATATTGGACATACTATCTGGTGATGAGCCAGAACGTGCAGTCAGGACAGGATTCGAACCTGTACGTTCAATGTGGCAGGCTATCCTATCTGCGACCTGTACACTGAATTAAACAGTGACACATTGAACTCACTTAGCGTCTACCATTCCGCCACCTGACTATTATTTAGTGCGAGTCACCAACATCGTGTTTCTCCCCGTATATTAGGTAATCTGGGTTGATAACCTTGGCTACCTTATTTCTTTCACCTGTGAAATGCTTGATCACTATACCCTCATGTGGGATTTTTGTTCCCTCTATGAAATTGTTAAAAACGTATTTGTCCTGTGTCTCCTGAGACCATTCTCCAACATACAGCACTTCAACGTGTGGTAAAAGAAGGATATTCTCGCAGAAGAAGAGTGTTCTAATGGGTGCTAAATACTCGCAATTAATAGTTATATCAAACACCTCGAATTGCACTTCTTTTAGTCCATAATCGTAGTTCTTCTGGATGCCAGGCCCGAAGATTTCACCATAGATGACGAATCCACTATCTAAGTCATATGTTCCAGAAGATTTAGCAGTTTTGAAGACATGCCATAGCTTCTCTTTAATCTTGTACTTCTCAGCCACTTCCATCCAGACGTCGGTGTCGTAGAATCCCTGAGAGTCCGATCCTTTCTCAACGTTGTGAGAACCATAGACATACTCGTATTCAATCCACTCATCAGCAATTCTAAGGAACTTCTTAACCTTGTCCCAGAAGGAAAGCTTTAGCTTCTTTACTATCCCGTAACGAGCATTGGTGCCGTGCATCTTTCTGGTGATCTGAACCTCATCGCCTTCAGTGAACATACCAGAGACGTTCTTCAGGTTTGGAAACTTGTAGTAGACATGGAAGTTTGGATTCTTTTGGTATCTGATCTTTTTACCGGATGCCAACTGCACTTGAACAACGGGTGGCTCGTACTTAAAGATCTTTAGCACATCCATCATGTCCTCTCCCTCGTCCCACTTTGTGTTAGCGTGCTTAGCAGCTTCACGAGCATATCTTAGAGGAATGATTAGGCACTCTGAGTAAACACCTCTTAGTTTAACTGTGCGTACACGTTGACCTTTACGTAAGTAATTGGTCACGTTCATTGCGTCAGAGATCTCCTGAGGGATGATTGCGTCTGTAGTTGCTACAACCACTAGGTCATCTACTTTATAGTCACCTTTCTTAATAATGCAATTCCATCCTCCGATAACACCTTGTTCGATATTATCTGCTCCTGGTATTTCTTTAATTTCGTTTATGCGTGCTATATAGCACACTGAGTTTGGATTTTCCATTTTTATTATTTTTTAAGTGACTGAATTATTTCATCGCATCTATCGGGTAATGAATCAATGCTTGACAACGATGATAAAATGATTGCCTCTCTAACTTGCTCCTGTGTGAATAAGGTTTCCTTAGCTCTTTGGTAGCCCTCCAGAAACCCTCTTACCATGTGGGTGATCTCTCGGTGGCCGAACATATCTGAATGCCTACCAGCAACCTGACCTGTAAAGTTTCTCGCAATTTCTCTTCTCGCCTCCAGCTCTTTATAGTAATCTATTTCTATCTTTTCAATTTCTTCTTGTTTCATAATCTACTTCTTTTTAAATCGGTCTGCTGACAGGTATACAATTGAGTTTTTGCAATTGGTGATCTCCTTCTCTACCAATCTTTTGAATTTATCTGATGGTGTCACATAACCAAACTCAAGCATTTGGATCAGGTTTAACAACGGGGTTAACTTGTTTCTAATATCAGCTAATTGCACATTGTATACTTCTTGTGCCTTGTTATACCCTGCTACAAATGAACCATAGTTGTCACCTACCTCGTTGGTGTTGTTAGACCACCTGTGGCCGTTTTCGTCGATCCATTCTTGGGCAAGCATATCAACATCAGTTCCTCTTTTGCTATCAATCCATTCGGTTAAAGATTCACCGGTTTCTTTTGCTAGCTGTTTATCTAAATTTTCTTCCATTTCTGTTAGATCCAATTTCCTATGTCTTAACTTAGCGTGATAACTTTGGCATCCGCAGTTATGACCCGGACTATCCATAAAGCACCCATCTTCAGACAATCCTTTGCATTCGCTAATGTATTCGGTCTTATCAAATTCCACCTCGTCTCCTATTCTATCTTCCATTTTTTTATCCGAAAGAATGGATAGCTCCATAATGCTATAGGGGTGCAAAGGAAGTGACCTGATAGAATTTACCACCTGGTACATAACCACCCATCCTTTTTCATTTTTAGTTAGCGTTCCTTTCATAACATTTATTTCTCAAAAAAGTTCTTAACCTTTCTACAATAGCCTACCCGGTAGTTGACTACCTCATTTCCATCATCGTCAAAACTTGTAATCGGGTACCCACTTTTGTCTTGATTCAGATAGCCCGATAGCTCTCTGTATTTATGGCCACCCAATGCGCGGTGAGCCGGATGTCTATCAACAAGAGCCCCATGTAATCGATCCCAGTAGACTATAGACTGATATGATTTTCCTGTTTCATAAGGAAGCCATAACTCAACAGTGTCCCCAGCATAGATGGTTTTGCCATCATCGTCTTTGCAGATCCAGTACTTCTTTTTATAAGCTCTGATTTTCATTTTCAAATTCAGCTTTAAGTCTTAGATAGCTTTCATATCGTCTTTCCTTTGCCCATTTAGCATCCCTTGCATTATTATGCATTCTTTTCTCGAATTGTTCATCAGTCTCTTCAACCATTCGAGTGATCACTGCATAGTAATGTGGATCCCATGACTCGTTTTCAGAGTAGTAACCTTCATCATGCCCAACTTCAATTTGGTCGTCATCTTCAAACTGAATCTCTTTCAGTTGTTTCCAAGTGAAAGGTTTTCTTGATTCCCCTCTGAAAATTTCTTTTCTGACTTTGATTTTGTTTGGTGAATTTTTATCTTCGATCATATTTCTTTTTAGGATTAAAAGAGTAAGTGTAAGCTCCACCAGGTTCATATGCATTACATCGGATGGTCTCGCATAGTATCGGTCCTTCTTTAGTTAGAACCATAACATCATTAGGATAGAATATCTCAGCATCCGGATTAGCTTGCTTTAAGCTATCAAATGGCCCTCCGTCATCATTTGCGAGGGTATGAACTTCTTTATCAGATTCGGATTCAAATTTAGCCTTTAGCTTCATGTATTGTTCACGTTCCCTAGCTTCCTTATCAGCAGCTTCTTTTTCTTTTTTAGCTTTCACCTTTTCAGCTTCAATTCTACGTCTTTCATCTCTATCTTCAGTTGCTGCTTGAATAAGTTCTTCATCTGAAAGTAATAACCATTCTGCCGGAAATGAAGTAGAGTCTTCACTCCAGCATCCCCGACAAGAAGTGTCATACGTGATATTAACACTAGTTGAACCCTGGTAAGTTTCAATATATGAATTGATTATTCCACGTCCAGTGTTCCATGTCTCATAGTCAACTTTTTCTAATTTGTTGACAGTTTCTTCTATTAACTTCATCATTGACTCGTATGACTCAATGAATGATTTGATTTGCTCCTTATTCATGATTATTACTTAACTTCAGGTCTAAAAATCTCTTTAACTTCTCCGTTTGCGTAAAAGATACGACAGTCGGGCTTTGACATCCCATAAAGATTGGCCAGGATTTGAGCATATTGTTCAACTGAATCCAAACGGATTTTACCAATTACTCGAGCCGATCCGTACTTCCTTTCCAAAATTGGTTCAACTAACCATTCCGAACCTGGGTATTGTGCCTTTAGATTTTGAATGACAACATCTTCAATGTGAGTGCCTTTGTTTTTATCGAGCCATTGAGATATTTCCAAACCATTCCATTTCGTATTCATCTCTTCTAAATCCAATTCACTTGCTGACCTGTACCAACGGTCTCCGCAACATTCACAATCCATACCATCATCTACTCCGTTCCAATAGCATCCAAGATCCTCAGCTATTTCTAAAGCGGCCTTTTCGCTTTCTGCTTCAATGAACAAACGGTGGCATAATTTGTCATTAACATCGAATGATCCGCCTGAGTTGTTTTGTGATAATTCGTAGAATTTCATTTTGTTTTTCTTTTAATGTTCCACAATATTAATTCATATTCCCGTGGGATCTCAGAAGAACCCAGATTATTCCTTGGTTACTCTAATGAATGGATATCCAGTCTCGCTAAATGCATAGCCTCTGATAACCCAGTCCATCCCTCTATACTCCTCCTCTGATCCAGAATTAAAGGATATTCTATTGGATAGCCAGTAGTAACGGAAGCCCTCATTCTCGATAAATTTCTTCCATCCCTTTGGGTTAAACTCAACCAATTTACAGGATAGAGATCTGCAATCGCACTCAACACACATTCTCTGAGGTCTTGTGTCTATTAGTGCTACCTGCACCCATGGAGGAGTAATTTCAAATCCAGCTGTTGAGTCTAGCGTGATCTCACCAGTGAATATATTTCTTCTAATTCCAACCTCATGTACCCCGGTCCAGTGAAAGAAGAGTAGCCATAAGAGAACCAAGGAGGATAGAGCTAATGCTATCCTCTTGATCTGCTTACTTGGTCTTGGTAGAGTCGCTAGCAACTCCAGGTAATTCTTTAGTTCCATTATCTATAGATGTTGAATCGACGTCTTGATTTTTCAGTTCTTTAACCACTTTTAGGAAAGGGTATTGTTTCTGTGATGGATCATATGCATAGGACATAAGTATGTTATTCAAATCCACCTGACTATAGTCACCCCTGCCGTGCCATGCTATAAAGGTTTCAAATCCCTCGGTCTTAAATTGAACTAACTTACAGTTTAATACCCTAGAGTTTGCGTTGATACAAACCTGCATTGGTCTAGTATCAATAGTGTGAACTGATTCGATGATTGGCCATTTAAAAATGTACCCCTGCATCTGAGATCCATCGGGGTTAACGAGAGGGTACATCCTCCCGGTGTTGCTTTCAAATTTATAAGCGAATTCATAGTTGTCCACAAATGTGAAGAACATTGCTCTATAGAGCAGGGATCCGATTAGGAGAGCAAATACTGTAACCCCAGCGATGATCCATCTTTTAGTTGATTTTTCCATTTTTATTCTTGTTTATTTTTATTTAGTTTCAAATAGGTTAGTTAAGTAGTCGAACATAGTGTCAAGTTCGTGTTTTTCAGATTTAAGCTTGCCAAGAGATACCATAAACAATGGATTTTCTTTTCGGTACATCTCAAACATTCGAGAGCCTGTCATTTTTGAGTATTGAACATTAGCGATACGATCACATAGCTTAACAAAGACTGCTCCTGGTGTGCTGCGAATTCCCTCGTAGTACTTGTCATTTGCGCGTTCTTTTCGGTTCTTTCCTTTTTCGTTTGATACTGCATAAATGATTTCAGCAGCAATGTACCCGAGCGCCTCTTTAACATCATTGTAAGAAACTCGAGTATCCTCGATTAGGTCATGGCCCCATGCAGCAAGAATAACTAAGTCTCGTAAAGAATCAGAGCCATCATTTGAATTAGGGATTAAATGAATATACTTTTTGGCAGCATGTGCAACCATTCTCAAATGAAACTCATACGGGAGATACTTGTCATAAAAATGATTCGTACTTGAGTGCTGCTCGATTATCCAATTTATTTTTTTGTCCATATTCTTTTTATTGCAATACTTCTTGTTTGTTCTTAACTAGAGCAATTGCTCTTTTAACTGTTTCGATGGTGCAGCCGATCTCTCCACCTGGTGTAAATAGTCTAGCAATATCGTGTCCTCCAAACTCCGGTTTAGCTAATTGTTCTTTAGGAAGAGACATTTTAACTTTACCATTTTTCAAAGTAAATTCAACTACTGGTCCTGGCACATCAGCCATATCCTCGCATGAAGCTTCATGATTCATCAGCTGACATTTTAGGTCTAGGAAAGGAAATGCTTTTGCAATTTCTTTCCACTCATTGAAGACCTCTTCAACACTCGGCCATTTGCCGATGTTATAGTTAGCTGTATAAATGCTTCCATCCCAATTACACCATCCATGTGGGCCTCCAATCCATGATGAACAGATTTGTGAGTTTTGCAGATAATGAATGTCTAACATTCCTAGTTCTTTTTCACACTTATCTTCATAAGCCCAGATAGCATTCCAATCCTTTTCATCAATTCCTAATTTTTCAACGATTGCCTTTTTGTGACCATCGTATTCTCTTGTATTCATTTCAGGCAAATCGTAGATTAGACAGTTTACCTGGTTGACAAATACATGGTCATTAGAACCGATGTAACCTGCTGTTCTTAGGATAATCTCAGCAGCTTGGTCGCGAGTGATTGGTTTACCAACTACTACTAACGCCGGCCATTTTGGGAGCTCTAGATTAAAGAATTCTTTCTGTGTCATAGTTCTATTTCAAATCTGTTTTTCATTGCTTCTAACTTGTCTGCAGGTACACCATGCTCGTTCACGCCATTGTGTCTGTTCTCTACGATAATGGAGTGAACTCTATAGCCGTATTTTTCAGCCAACTCGTTGTAAGCAGACATCTCCCACTCTTGTGTGAATGTGTTTGACACTACCACTGGTGAGTGCTCATATCTCATTAGGAAATCAACCTCCTCTTGGCACCAAGCATGTGCATCTTTGATTTTTGATGGCTCAAACTTATAGTTACCTTCACCGTCAACAAAGTACATATCAGCCTCTTTGTGACGATATTCTTTGTCGCCAACTAGCATTTTAGCTAATGTGCTTTTACCAGATCCAGGTAAGCCTCTTAATAAGATTAGTGTTTTCATTTCTTTTTTTTATTACACTGTAAAAATAAAAAAGGTTCCCGTAGGAACCAAGAAGTTAAATAAGGTATTTGAGGATTTTCTCTTTTACACCCGATTGTTTGATACCCTCACTGGACCTTGGTGTCCAGACGAAATTGGTTAAGCCCCAGTCATCACGATCAAATGATCCATATTTACTGTTCTCAACGTGCTTGCCCATATGCAGATCGTCAACTGCTACCCAGTGTGTGATCTCTGGATGGTCCATTAGATACTGAGTGATCTCCACGTATCGGGATTGCTCCAGATCATAAGTGGATGACCACTGAAAGCTTTTCTTATCCTGGAAACTACACTGACCTAAGTTCTTGGTAAAGCTTATGGGTTTCTTTTTAATTCCCTGGATTTCATAATACTCGCCCATTTCCTCTACTGTAGCCCAGTGCTTCCAGTCTGATGAAACCACTATCTCAGCATCAGTTTCGTCTAAGATCTCATTTAGAACTGAAACTGCTTTCTGGTCAAAGTCATCGAATCTATATTCAACTGGAATCCCTTTAAGGTCCATCGATAACTTCATTCCTTCCCATTTGTTCTGCTTCTTTCTTCTGCCGCCCCAGTTGTTATCTAAACAGATTACCCCATCATGATCTAAGAATATGATCTTCATTTATGGTCTTTTTATATGGGTAACTTTCCCCGTTTGTATTGGACCGCTTCTTCCATTTGATGGCTTTGTGATCTCTGGCTTTGGGATAGAGATAGCCGGAGCAGTGTTGACAAGAATTGGCTGGTATGGAATATAGACATAAGGTCTGCTGTAGCTGCTAGGATCGTAGTAGTTTCTGTATTGGTAAGGTACTACTGGCTTAGCCGTGTTGTAGTAGTCATCGGATGAAACAGGTGCCTTCTCCGGGGTAGAGGGAGAAGTCCAAAATGATTCACCAGTAGTCCAGTAGGCCTCATCATACTCTGGGCTCTTCTGTACATACTTAACGCCCGATGTATTATAGCATGAGCAGGCTGCCACAAGAAATGATATGAATACTAAATTTCTCACTTTTTTAATGCAATATAAGTTCCTTTGTACCAACCAAATGTCTCGTCATCGAATGACTTGACCTCGTTAAATTGGTACGGGTCTATCGATATTTTTTCATAGGAAGATTCATTAGGAAATCTCACTAGAAATTCTGTCTTATTTGGTGCACTCATTTGGATTCCCGCATTTATCGTAAGCAGCACACTTTGGATGTTTAGCTACACAGGATGTTGCAGCTGCAATTAAAAACCCCAGGCACAATCCAGTTAAAATTGAGATTGCTATTTTTTCCGTTCTTTTCATAACTTTTTTTTATTATATTTATCTTAAAGGCTTATTGAACAATCTAGAATATAAAATTCTCTATTTGGATCGCAAGGTCCATCCTCGCTGAACCAGTCTTTTTCTATCGCTGTCTTTATCCAGATTGCATCTTTCTCCGAGTCACAAGTTGCTATCAAAGTGTCTTGTGAATTTGATCCCTCATCTGGATCTGTGTCCTTAAATCTTACTTGAAATTTTCCCATTTTAATTTATTTTTTAAATATCAAATCTATCATCAACATCCGATATAACGTTCCTTTCCCACCACTTAGAAAAAGTAGAATCCGGATACTCCTTTCTAAAGTGTTCACCTATCAAAAGTAACCCAACTGCTAGTATCAATAGGAAGATACAGATCATAAAAAACAGAGCTAGATACATCATATTTATTGGTTTGTTATTTTTTCTAATTGATCCTCGTTGAAGATATGAAGCAATCCATATTCGTCCATTTCTCCAACCACTCTAATATTTCCACCGACGGTTTCAAAAACTGAAACTATAGTACAAGGAAACTTATATCCCTTTGTTTTATAGGCCTTATCTCCTACTTTGAATTTAGTCTCCGTCATCCTAGTTGAGTTGCCCTATGTTTCTTAGGTATTCTATGTAATTTCTTTGAGAAGTCATATTAGCCAAATTCTGGTTGACCTCCTGGATATATCTCTCCGTGTTGATTCTGTTTCTTTTAAATCTCTTAGTTAGATACTCTATGTTTCTAATTGCCTCATGGACCTTTAGATAATTAAAAGTTCCCGGATCTTCTTTAGTAGCTCCTTTCATATTCATTTTTTATTTTCTATCATGTTTCCAGATTTATGTTTCAAAATAAGTGAGAATACAAAGAATATATAGAGGAAGAAATTTTATAAGACGATGAAGCATTTGCACCTTTTTGAGTATTTTCAAAAAACAAGAACACCCAAGGAATTAGCTCTAGCCTGGTCTGGTGGGAGATTGAATCCTCTAGAGCATGGTGTTTTTTCTGGTAGAGGTATAGAGCTGAACAAGAAAACTTTTAAAAGAAGCAGCAAAAATGGGATTCAGACATCAAGTCTAACTCTCTTTACATTCCCAAATACTGACGATCTATTAAGATCTATAAAAAGCATGGATGGAAACCCAGTGGGACCGAAAGACGCTAAGGTCCTAGTTGACTATGGTATATCAGCCGGTTTAAGCCAAAATGCAAATATAGAAAGCTATGACGTAATCCTATTGCCAGATAGCAGCTCTGCTCTCCTGCAGGAACTCCTAGCTGGTATTAATGACATAGATCCATATGGAAAGAGATGGAATCCCAGAGTTATTAAAAAAGCATTTACTAAAAGAATATGTGATCAGGTGGAGTGGGACATGGAGAAAATAAACGGTCTCTCCTCGGATAGCACTAGAAATCAGGTTTTGAGAATAGTGGAAAATATGAAGGGCAACCCTGATATTTTTAAATTATCTAAGCATCTACAGTTTCCACCTTATAGAAAATTCGTAAAGAGATTCATGGACATAACTCCAGAGGCACAGGAAGCTGTTAGAGGTAAAAGAGTTCTTATCATCGATGACTTTGTTACAGACGGTACAACAAAGAGGCAGATGAGGGATCTTGTTATTCCATTTGGACCCTCTGCAGTAATGAACTTGGCTCTCTTTAATATAAAAGGATCAGGAAGTTCCAAAAGTGATTGATTGAGATCTAGGCTAATATATTAACCTCAGATTCCGTTTCTATCACAACTCTAGCCCCGCAACCTAATAGGGCTTTAGCATCACAGCCAGCTCCACCATAGATGATCCTGCTAGGGCCGAGTATCTCAACCTGATTGCAGTAGGTGTTCTTTCTTCCCTGCTTGATTGTGATTACTGGTAGATCCGTGCCTTTTGTTTTATTGGATCTAATGTTGTGCTGGTTAACGTGGATCTTTGTTTTCATTTTTTTTACTTATCCTTAAAATTAATTGGATAGAGGTGCTTTAATTGTTGGGTGCGATTGATAGTTTTCTAAAGTAAAATCTGTCACTGAATAAGTTGGTAAGCAATCACCTTCTTTCCATTTAACTTCGTCTTCAATTTTCAATGTTGGTAATCCAAATGGCTCTCTTGTTCTTCTCGGTACACCAAATTGATCAATCTCTGAATGTGATAGTGTCTCTGGACTTCCCCCTGTGTAAACCTTATTGAACTCGTCTTGAGATACTAGTTCTCTTCTTTCTTCTAATGTCAATTCTCTACCAATCTGTTCTTTAGCTTGTTCAATGTGATTGTTGTACAAATGAGTGTCACCTAGGTTACCAATCAATTCATCAGGAACCATATTGACTTCTCGAGCAATAATTTCAAGTAGTAAACCGTATGATGCTATATTGAAGGGAATCCCCAAGAAGGCGTCGGCCGATCTTTGTGACCACATTAGAGAGATTGCTCGTGTTGGTAAATTATTCTCTTTCCATAGTTTATCTCTACCTTCTTTTGTTAAAGGGTCTAATCCATAAGGTTGTAACAATAATCCTCTTTCACCTTCACTCAACTCTCTTGTATAAACTTGAAATCCATAATGACAAGGTGGGAGCACTTGATTTGGTAAATCAGATGGATTCCAGGCAGACACAAGTAATCTGCGACTATCGGGATTATCTTTGAGTTGTTTAATCAAATCTGATATTTGGTCAACACTATCATTCCAATTACGCCATTGGTGTCCATAAATTTTTCCGAGATCTCCAAATCTCTTTGCAAATTCTTCATCGGTTTTAATTTTATTGATAAATTCTTCTTTTGTGAGGGGTCTTCCACTCTCATGTAAATCAGTTTCTTTAAATTTCATTACTTACTAATTTTGTTAATTCATTTAATGTTATTGAACAATCTTTACCCTTCTTCCTATTTTTAGACCACTCTAACATTTGTAGATTATGATGACTACTTATAAGCTTCGGGTCAACATCATCTAAAAATCCTTCAAAAATACTATATCTATGGTCCAATTGATATCCAATATTCCCACTAGTTACTCTTTTAAAATTATTAGGATTGATAATATCTTTATATTTTTTATACGTTTCTTCAGTTAGTTTTTTAATAAGTTTACGGTATTTTTGATAATCTGATAAAAACTTGTCAGGTATTATAAGACCTCTTTCAATTTTTGTTTTTACTCCACTTTCAATTCTCGATTTAGAATTAATGTTACATGCATTATCAACTCCATATTTTTCTAATAGAGTATTTTTTATTTTCTCTTTAACTTTTTCTGCTTTAAATGGATTATCAGCTCCATATTTTTTAATCCATGTATTAATTGCTTTTTGTTTAGAAGTTTCATTTTGAAAAGAATGTTCAACACTATATCGTTCCATCATAGTTTGTCTCATCTTATTTGAGAGTTCATCACTTTGCATAGTATAGCCGCCATACCTTTCATTAACGGTATTTGTTCTCTTATCATTTCTTATTTTTTGTTCATCGTCAGATAATTCATTATAAGCATCTCTAAATTTATTTTTTGTCTCTTCTGAATTATTATTACACTTAGCACTACAGTATTTTTTTTCTATTTTTAAAATAGCACTATTACAATTACTACACTTATTAATCTCAACCATGTCGTTTAAGATATATTTTAACCTATCTGACAGTTTTGGAGAATATTCATCTAGAAACGAAGTATCATGTATTATACCGCTATATAAATCAGAATCAATATTTCTTATTTTTTGCGACAATATAATATATTTTTGATCTCTTAATTTACATAAATCAGATTGTATTCTTTCTTTTAGTTTCATTATGGTTCCTTTTATTATATATATTAAGAAACCATACAAAAACTATATTATTCAGAATTTTTTTTATACAAATTATATTCTTTAATGTAATTAGCGTACATATCACCATCCCATATATGGCAACCTTGTTTAGTTAACTCATCGCCCCGAGTCGAACCTCTTAAAAACCATAGTAATTCAGTTACCATAGTTTTGAATGCAACTTTTTTTGTGGTCAAAGCAGGAAATCCCTCGCTCATTTTATGACGAATCTGTCTACCGAATACTGAAATGGTCCCAGTACCTGTTCGGTCTTTCTTCTCTACTCCATTATCAAGAATGTCTCGAAGGAGCGCTGTGTATTGTTTATCTAGGTTGTTCATTTGTTATCTCCTTTACTTGAATGATGTCAATATATGTTTTTAATAAATTCGCCATTCGTAGATTAGGTTTACCACGCTCTACTGTAAATTTATATTTTTCAAACAGATATGTTAAGTTTTCAGCATCTGATAATTCGGTACCAGGTAATGTGACTTCGACATTTTTGTTATCAAAAATATAATTCTCTTGATATTGTTTATCTAATTCGTTCATTTTTCTATAAGTGTTAAAAAATCATGAGTTTCGGGTAAAACCTCAATAACCACGTCAACTTCACCGGACCTTCTAATTATCGTGTGCAGAACAGACTCGCAATATGAATTGGATACTCCGTATGCGTTCTTCTTGCATGTATATCGGCTTCCGCTGACGCCGTTAAAAATATAGTGCTGTTCATCATCTTCTACTGAGCTGATCCCGCTGTTCAATTTCCATCTGTCGGAATCTAAATATCCACCTGACCAACTACCAAAAACTTTATAATAAACTCGGGAGTCTTTAGTTAACTTAACGACCACCCATTTATCTGGATTTTCATTTGCCATCTTTCACAATCATTTTCTTTTCTCGTGAGCCATCATCATACACATAGATGTAGAATCTATTTGGTTCTGGAACAGCATCTCTTCCTGTTTCATCAAGTACTCTGATTAGTTTTTTAGTAGTTGATAGCTCTTCAACACCTACTGCAGCAGAACAATCAGTCCATGAAACACTATAAACACCACTACCCCAAATCTGAAAAACATGGAATCCATGTTGAGTAGAGTCAAGTGTTTCAGTGAATGTTGTGTCAAATACACAACCACACATACCTACCGCATGAACAGTGTAAGTAATAGGTACTCCAATTGGTACAATAAAGTGATAATTTCCAGCATATGGATTTTGTGATGACACGTCTGGTTGTGGTGAAATACTGATAACAGGTAAGCCGTTTTGCATTGTAGCAAATCCACCACAAATTGTGTCGTAAATTGAACTCACTGAAATGGTTTGGTTAAAGTCTATGACTTGTGAATAACCGATTAAGGTTGTTAAGTTCATTAGAGCAATTAGTAATAGTTTTTTCATAGTTTTTGTTTAATTAAGTATTGAAGACAAGTAAATTCCTAGGTAACTACCTGTAACTGATCCTGCAACATACCCCAACCATTGGTGTATAGCATCTTCACTACGAGCAATTTTCCTAATGACAAAGAATGATAGAGATGCTAACATAAAGTCTGTGATAGCAGCTTCATGGTAGT
>JACCEE012678090.1_pt1 | contig 26155 bp, 20 predicted proteins | sample 7449931 | NCBI WGS metagenome assembly JACCEE01 (sample SAMN15323457, study PRJNA562643) | freshwater metagenome | isolation source: river surface water | place: USA:Blue River Watershed | collected 2017-08-19 | reverse complement strand
CCTGAAGAAAGAAGAAGGTGGACGTCACACTCCATTCCATAACAAATACCGTCCTCAGTTCTATTTCCGTACAACTGACGTTACCGGTGAAATCACTCTTCCAGAAGGCGTAGAAATGATCATGCCTGGTGATAACCTCACAATCAATGTTGAGTTGATTTACGAAATCGCAATGAGTCTAAACTTACGTTTCGCTATCCGCGAAGGTGGTCGTACCGTAGGTGCAGGTCAGGTAACCGAGATCCTCGACTAAGACAAAAGTTTCTTTTGCATATTGAATTCAAGGTGCTCCCGTTGCGGAGTAATTCGAAACGGGGCACCTGTTTTTATGCAAAGATTAAATATAATACGGGTGTAGCTCAGTCGGTAGAGCTATGGTCTCCAAAACCATGAGTCGGGGGTTCGAGTCCTCCCGCCCGTGCAACTAGCACAGCTTAAAAAAATGGCTAAATCAAAGATATCCGAATACATTCAGGAAAGTTATGACGAATTAATGCATAAGGTTTCCTGGCCTACTTGGAGTGAACTGCAGAGTAGTGCAGTTATTGTATCCATTGCTTCCCTGATCATCGCCTTGGTGGTGTTCTTGATGGATATATCTTTCGAAAACATCCTGAAGCTTTTTTACAGCCTTTTTTAAGTTTCAGGATAACCTGAATTCTTTTGAGTTAGGATAAGTATGAGCGAAGAAGTAAACAAATGGTATGTTGTACGCGCAGTTAGCGGCGGCGAGAAAAAGGTAAAACAGTATCTCGAAGCCGAGATACAGCGTCTTGGTTATCAGGACTACGTATCGCAGGTACTTATTCCCACCGAAAAGATCTATCTGATTAGAAACGGAAAGAAGGTCAGTAAGGAGCGGAATTTTTTCCCTGGTTATGTATTAATTGAGGCCACTCTAACAGGTGAAATTCCTCACATAATCAGGAATATTCCCGGCGTACTGGGCTTTTTAGGTGCAAACGGCGAACCAGAACCTCTGCGTAAGTCGGAAGTTAACCGCATCTTAGGAAAGGTTGACGAACTGGCAGAACAAGGTGATGAGCTGAGTGTACCTTTTATCGTTGGTGAAACGGTTACCGTTATTGACGGGCCATTCAATAGTTTTAGCGGTGTCATTGAGGAAATCAATGAAGAGCGCAAAAAACTAAAGGTAATGGTTAAGATTTTCGGTCGTAAGACCCCGCTAGAGCTGGGTTTTATGCAGGTTTCAAAGGAATAGTACATTTCGTCTTCTGATAACAGAAACGAATCAGAATCCATTAATTTTTTAAACAATGGCAAAAGAAGTAAGCGGATTAATCAAGTTGCAGGTCAAAGGTGCTGCTGCAAACCCATCTCCTCCTATCGGACCGGCTTTAGGTTCTAAGGGTGTGAACATCATGGAGTTTTGCAAGCAATTCAATGCCCGTACACAAGATATGGCAGGAAAAATTCTTCCTGTTATCATCACAGTGTATAAGGATAAATCTTTTGACTTTGTTATCAAGACCCCCCCGGTTGCTGTTCAGCTAATGGAAGCTGCTAAGTTGCAAAAAGGTTCACCTGAATCTAACCGTAAAAAAGTTGGAAACATCACCTGGCAACAAGTAGAAGCTATCGCCACCAGCAAAATGCCTGACCTGAACTGCTTCACAGTTGAGTCAGCCGTTAGTATGGTCGCCGGAACAGCACGGAGTATGGGTATCACCATTTCGGGTGAAAATCCCTATGCCAAAAACTAAGGGACTATTGCCCCACAGAATTAAAATCCTAAACACTGCTTTGAAATGGCTAAACTGACAAAGAAACGCAAAGAAGTATTGGCTAAATACGACAGTAAGGCTGTCTACACCCTTGCTGATGCTGCACAGCTCGTGAAGCAGATCACCACAACTAAGTTCGATGCATCGGTTGATATCGACGTACGCTTAGGTGTTGATCCTCGTAAAGCTAATCAGATGGTGAGAGGTATCGTTACCCTCCCTCACGGCAGCGGTAAAACCGTACGGGTCCTAGTACTCTGCACTCCCGAAAAGGAGGAAGAAGCCAAGGCTGCGGGAGCTGACTATGTCGGATTAGACGAGTACATCGCCAAGATCAAAGGAGGTTGGACAGACGTTGACGTAGTTATTACTATGCCTGCTGTAATGCCCAAAATTGGTGCCTTAGGTAAAATATTAGGTCCCCGTGGCCTGATGCCTAACCCTAAATCGGGTACAGTTACAATGGACATTGGTAATGCCGTTAAGGAGGTTAAAGCCGGTAAAATTGACTTTAAGGTAGATAAATTCGGTATCATTCATGCCGGAATTGGTAAAGTATCTTTCGATAGTGATAAAATTATCGACAATGCACGCGAAATCGTTTCAGCTATTATGAAACTGAAACCTGCAGCTGCTAAAGGTACCTATGTCAAGAGTATCTATCTCTCAAGCACAATGAGCCCCGGTATTCAAATCGAACCTAAGTCTGTAACTTCTTAAAGGATTGGCTCAGTTCCTGAATAATTGCAATAAGTTATGAAGAAAGAAGAAAAAAATCAGCTTATCGACGTACTGGCAGAGGAACTAAAGCAGGCCTCAACATTCTATCTGACCGATATCACGGCTCTGAATTCTGAACAAACAAGTCAACTACGTAGACTCTGCTTCAGAAAGAATGTAAGGCTTAAGGTGGTAAAAAACACCCTGCTTCATAAGGCGATGGAACGTTTAGATCGTGACTATAGCGAGCTATATCCTGCTTTAAAAGGTTCTACCTCTATTATGTTCTCAGACACAGGTAACCTGCCCGCACTAATGATTAAGGAATTCAGAGATAAATTCAAATCTGAAAAACCTATCATTAAAGGCGCTTACGTTGAAGAATCAATGTACTTCGGCGGTAACCTGCAAGAAACTCTCTCCAATATTAAGTCTAAAGATCAGCTACTCGGCGAAATCGTCGGTCTGCTCCAATCACCAGCTCAAAATGTTATCTCAGCCCTTCAATCAGGCGGTAATAAACTTGCTGGTATCGTTAAGACTTTATCTGAAAAACCTGAATAAGGATTTAATGGACTCTAGGCCGTCCTTTATAAATAGCCTAATAACAATTAATTGATTCTTAAACACCCAAAATTATATTCAAAATGGCAGATCTGAAAGCTTTTGCAGAACAGTTGGTGAACCTGACCGTTAAAGAAGTTAATGAACTTGCTAAGATCCTCAAAGAGGAGTATGGTATCGAGCCCGCAGCCGCAGCTGTTGCTGTAGCAGCAGGTCCCGCCGCAGCAGCCGCTGAAGCTGTTGAAGAAAAGACCAGCTTTGATGTTATTCTTAAGGATGCCGGTAAGGAAAAACTGAAAGTTGTTAAGCTCGTTAAAGAACTTACAAGCCTCGGACTTAAAGAAGCAAAAGAACTCGTTGACGCAGCTCCCAAGCCCGTTAAAGAAGGCGCTTCTAAAGACGAAGCTGAAGCACTTAAAAAAGCTCTTGAAGAAGCAGGTGCAGAGGTTGAAGTTAAGTAAGAGGATTACAAGCGTAATTAATAGAGATATGAGCTACTGCCAACTTTCTGGCGGTAGTTCGTATCTTTCTATTGTATTTCACGTAGAATTTTTATAAATTCATCCACTTAAAACCTCATCCCATTGGCTTCGAATAAAACCTCACGAATCAGTTTTGCATCCACCAAGGTACCTACTGAAATCCCGGACTTCCTTGATATTCAGTTACAATCTTTTCAGGATTTCTTCCAAATCGGTACCGCTTCGGAGCACCGCTCCAATGAGGGTCTTTTTCAAGTGTTCAGTGAAAACTTCCCCATCTCGGATGCCCGTAACAATTTTACCTTAGAATTTCTGGACTACTACATCGATCCACCCCGATACTCTATTGAAGAGTGTATCGAGCGTGGATTGACTTTTTGTGTTCCTCTTAAAGCTAAACTTAAGCTCTCGTGCAATGATGTGGAACACGAAGACTTTGAAACGATAGTTCAGGATGTTTACTTGGGAATGATTCCCTACATGACTCCTAAAGGCACTTTCGTCATCAATGGCGCCGAAAGAGTCGTCGTTTCTCAGTTACATCGTTCTCCTGGCGTTTTCTTCGGTGTGCATAGACATACCAATGGAACGATGCTTTATTCTGCGCGTATTATCCCATTCAAAGGCTCTTGGATGGAGTTTACCACAGATATCAATAACGTGATGTATGCTTACATCGATCGTAAGAAAAAACTGCCCGTAACTACTCTCCTTAGAGCTATCGGTTACGAAACAGATAAAGACATTCTTGAGATTTTTGGCCTGGCCCAGGAAATCAAAGTATCTAAAGCCAATCTTAAGAAACACATCGGCGATAAACTCGCCGCCCGTGTCGTTAGAACTTGGTTCGAAGACTTTGTCGATGAGGATACAGGCGAAGTTGTATCTATTGAAAGAACGGAAGTTCTCGTAGAACGAGAAACTATTCTCGAATCGAAGCACGTTGACATGATCGCTGATGCGGATGTCAAAACAATCCTCGTCCACCATGATAGTGGCCCCGGCTCTCTCGACTATAGTGTCATCTTCAATACTCTTCAAAAAGATACCGCAAACTCAGAAAAAGAGGCTGTCGAGTATATATACCGTCAGCTACGAAATGCTGAGCCCCCCGATGAAGAAACCGCCCGCGGTATTATCGATAAATTATTCTTCTCTGACAAACGTTACGACCTAGGTGAGGTAGGCCGTTATCGTATTAATAAAAAACTGGGTCTTGAAATTGATAGTGCTACCAGAGTTCTTACCAAAGAGGATATCATCTATATCATCAGGTATCTGATAGAACTACTCAATAACAAAACTGAGGTGGATGACATTGACCACTTGAGTAATCGTCGCGTTCGTACGGTCGGTGAACAGCTTTATGCTCAATTCGGCGTGGGTCTTGCCCGTATGGCCAGAACCATCCGTGAACGTATGAACGTACGCGATAACGAGGTCTTCTCCCCAATGGATCTGATCAACGCTAAGACGCTCTCTTCCGTTATCAATTCCTTCTTTGGTACTAACCAGCTTTCTCAGTTCATGGATCAAACCAATCCATTATCTGAGATAACTCATAAACGTAGAATATCTGCCCTAGGCCCCGGTGGCCTCTCCCGCGAACGCGCAGGGTTCGAAGTACGTGACGTCCACTATACCCACTATGGCCGCCTCTGTACGATCGAAACCCCTGAAGGCCCTAACATCGGCCTTATCTCTTCTCTCTGCGTCTACGCTAAAATAAATACGCTCGGATTCATCGAAACTCCCTATAGAAAAGTTATCGATGGTAAAGTTAATCTGACCGACGACGCTGTCTATCTTAGCGCTGAAGAGGAAGAGAATAAAATTATCGCTCAAGCTAATGTCGACCTCAATGACGATGGTAGTTTCCACGTTGAAAAAGTGAAATCTCGTCTGCTGGCTGACTTCCCTATCGTTCCTCCTCAAAAGGTCGACCTGATAGACTGCGCTCCCAATCAGATCGCTTCTATCGCAGCTTCTCTTATCCCATTCCTTGAACATGACGATGCCAACCGTGCCCTCATGGGCTCTAACATGATGCGTCAGGCCGTGCCTCTTCTTAACCCCGAAGCCCCTATCGTGGGCACCGGTATTGAAGGAAGTGTGGCCAGAGACTCTCGTGTCTTGATTAATGCTGAAGGCCCCGGTGTCGTTGAGTATGTCGATTCTACAGAGATTAGAATCAGATACGATCGCGAAGAGAATGAAAGATTGGTCAGCTTCGATGAGGATGTTAAGGTCTATTACCTAACTAAATATATCAGAACGAACCAGAACACAAGCATCAACCTGCGCCCTATCGTCCGTAAAGGCGAAAAAGTCGAAAAAGGGCAGGTGCTCTGTGAAGGTTATGCAACCCAACAAGGAGAACTGGCCCTCGGCCGTAACCTTATGGTGGCTTTCATGCCTTGGAAAGGTTACAACTTTGAGGACGCTATCGTGATCTCTGAAAAGGTTGTTAAACAAGATATCTTCACCTCTATTCATATCGAAGAGTTCACTCTTGAGGTTCGCGATACTAAACGTGGTATTGAAGAACTTACCAATGATATCCCTAATGTAAGCTCGGAAGCTACTAAAGATCTTGATGAGAATGGTCTTATCAGAATTGGTGCTGAAATTACTGAAGGGGATATTCTCATCGGTAAAATCACCCCTAAAGGTGAAAGTGACCCAACTCCGGAAGAAAAACTCCTTCGTGCAATCTTCGGCGATAAAGCTGGCGATGTGAAAGATGCTTCCCTTAAAGCACCTCCGTCAATGAAGGGCGTAGTTGTTGACAAAAAACTCTTCTCCAGAGTATTTAAAGATAAAAAAGCCAAAGGCAAAGAAAAGGATGTTGTCAAAGAACTTGATGACGAACTCAACAAGAAACTCTACGACCTGAAAGAAAAACTGGTCGAAAAGCTTATGAAACTTGTTGATAACAAGGTCTCTCAAGGCGTTTACAGTAACTTCAAACAGGAGCTTATCGCTAAAAAGGCCAAGTTTGCACCAAAAGCCCTTTGGGATATCGATTACCTGAACGTTAATCCTTTAAAATGGACTACCGATAAGGATACTAATGATTTAATTAAAGAGTTAATTAATAATTATACCATCAAGTATCGCGAAGTTCAGGGTATCTATAACCGCAAGAAATTCGTTGCTACAGTCGGCGATGAGCTACCCAATGGTATCGTCCAAATGGCTAAAGTCTATGTCGCTAAAAAACGTAAACTACGTGTTGGCGATAAAATGGCAGGACGTCACGGTAACAAGGGTATCGTTGCTAAAATAGTTCGCGAAGAGGATATGCCTTTCCTCGCCGATGGAACTCCTGTTGATATTGTTCTTAACCCTCTTGGTGTACCTTCTCGTATGAACCTCGGACAGATCTATGAGACTGTCTTAGGATGGGCAGGGAAAAAGCTGGGTCTGAAATTCGCTACTCCTATCTTCGATGGCGCTTCAGAGGAGCAAATCAACTCATACATGGAGCAAGCCGGCCTACCTAAAAATGGGGTTACTCACCTCTATGACGGTGGAACTGGCGAACGATTCGACCAACCCGCTACTGTTGGATACATCTATATGCTGAAACTTCACCACATGGTTGATGATAAGATGCACGCCCGTAGCATCGGACCCTATTCGCTGATTACTCAGCAACCTCTTGGTGGTAAAGCACAATTTGGTGGTCAGCGTTTTGGAGAAATGGAAGTTTGGGCTCTGGAAGCTTTCGGAGCTGCAAACATACTTCAGGAAATTCTGACAGTTAAATCTGATGATGTTATCGGTCGTGCTAAGGCTTATGAAGCTATCGTTAAGGGTGATAATATGCCGGTACCTAGTATCCCTGAATCCTTTAACGTTTTGGTTCATGAACTTCGCGGTCTCGGACTAGACGTCAGTTTTGAATAATAAACTTACTCATCCCTGTCAGACGGTTCCGCTGGAGCTATCTGACATGGGGTGAATTGTAATTAAGCAAGTAAAAAATTTCCGAAACTATATAGTACCGAAAATATGGCCTTCCGAAAAGAGAGCAATTCCGTAACCAGCAACTTTAGCCAGATCACTATTAGTCTGGCCTCCCCTGAACTGATCTTAGAGAAGTCAAGTGGTGAAGTGCTGAAACCGGAAACAATTAATTATAGGACCTATAAGCCTGAACGCGATGGTCTTTTCTGTGAACGCATTTTTGGACCTGTTAAGGACTGGGAGTGCCATTGCGGAAAATATAAACGCATCCGCTATAAAGGAATCGTTTGCGACCGTTGCGGCGTTGAGGTAACTGAAAAAAAAGTCAGAAGAGAAAGAATGGGTCACATCCAATTGGTTGTGCCCGTCGCTCATATCTGGTATTTCAGATCTCTACCTAACAAAATCGGCGCTTTACTGGGTCTGCAGTCTAAAAAACTAGACTCTATCATCTATTATGAACGCTACGTTGTCATTAACCCTGGTGTTAAAGAGGCCGATGGCGTCCATAAACTCGATTTTCTAACTGAAGAAGAGTATTTCGATATCCTTGAATCTTTACCCTCAGATAACCAATATCTGGATGATAAAGATCCTAGAAAATTCGTTGCTAGAATGGGCGGTGATGCCCTCTATGAACTCCTTTCTGAGTTAGATCTCGATCGTGAATCTTTCGATCTTAGACATAAAGCTAGTACAGAAACTTCTCAACAAAGAAAAGCTGAAGCCCTTAAAAGACTTCAAGTCTTTGAAGCTTTCCGTGAAGCGAATAAGAGAAAAGAAAATCGTCCGGAATGGATGATCATGCGCGCAATTCCCGTTATTCCACCAGAACTGAGACCCCTTGTGCCTCTTGATGGTGGCCGTTTTGCTACATCCGACCTCAATGACCTCTACAGACGTGTTATCATCCGTAATAACCGCCTGAAAAGACTCATGGAGATTAAAGCTCCGGATGTGATTCTCAGAAATGAGAAACGTATGCTCCAGGAAGCTGTCGATTCTCTCTTCGATAACAGTCGTAAGGTTAACTCTGTTAAAACTGAATCTAATAGGGCTCTGAAGTCTCTTTCTGATAGCCTTAAAGGAAAACAGGGACGTTTCCGTCAGAATCTGTTAGGTAAACGTGTTGACTACTCTGGCCGTTCTGTCATTGTTGTTGGCCCCGAACTTAAATTGAATGAGTGCGGTCTGCCTAAAGAGATGGCTTCTGAACTATTTAAACCTTTTATTATTCGCAAACTTCTCGAACGTGGAATCGTTAAAACGGTTAAATCGGCAAAGAAGATTGTTGATAGAAAAGATCCTGTGGTTTGGGATATCCTTGAAAACATCCTAAAAGGTCATCCTGTGATGCTGAACCGTGCTCCAACTCTGCACCGTTTAGGTATTCAGGCTTTCCAACCAAAACTTATTGAAGGTAAAGCCATCCAATTACATCCGTTGGTATGTACTGCTTTTAACGCTGACTTCGACGGTGACCAAATGGCTGTTCACGTCCCCCTAGGTAATGCTGCTGTTCTCGAGGCTCAGATCTTAATGCTAGCCGCCCATAATATCCTTAACCCTGCTAATGGGGCTCCTATCATGGTTCCTTCTCAAGACATGGTTCTTGGTCTTTATTATATTACTAAGGCTAAGAAAAGTGTACCTGGATTGCCTGTTAAGGGTGAAGGAATGACCTTCTATTCTCCTGAAGAGGTTATTATAGCCTATAATGAGAAGAAGGTTGAATTGCACGCATGGATCAAAGTTCGTATCAACGAACTTGTTAATGGTGTCTGGGAGCGTAAGATCATCGAGACTACCGTAGGTCGTGTTCTCTTTAATCAAGTGGTTCCTGCTGAGGCTGGCTATATCAATCAGTTACTTACCAAGAAAGCTCTTCGTGATATCATCGGCTATATCATGAAAAAGACGGGTACTGCTGTAACAGCTAAGTTCCTTGATGATATTAAGTCTCTTGGTTATAACATGGCTTTCAAAGGAGGTCTTTCATTTAACTTATCTGACGTTATCATCCCTGAGTCTAAGGAAGCATTAATTGAAAAGGCTAATCAAGACGTTGAAGAAGTAATGAATAACTATAACATGGGTTTCATTACTAACAACGAAAGATATAATCAGATTATCGATATCTGGACACATACCAATTCACATCTTACCCACACTGTAATGGATCGTTTATCGAACGATAAACAAGGATTCAATTCAGTATATATGATGCTGGATTCAGGTGCCCGTGGATCTAAAGAACAGATTCGTCAGCTATCTGGTATGCGTGGTCTGATGGCTAAGCCTCAGAAATCGGGCGCCGAAGGCGGTGAAATCATCGAGAACCCCATCCTTTCGAACTTTAAGGAAGGACTATCGGTTCTTGAGTACTTTATCTCTACTCACGGAGCTCGTAAGGGTCTTGCCGATACCGCTCTTAAGACTGCTGACGCAGGTTACCTGACTCGTCGTTTGGTTGACGTGGCTCAGGATGTTATCATCAATGAGGATGATTGTGGAACGCTACGTGGCCTTACTACCACAGCTCTTAAAAAAGCAGAAGAGGTTGTTGAGACCTTGCACGATAGAATCTTAGGTCGTGTGGCCGTTCATGATATTTATCATCCGCAATCTGGTGAACTGATCGCTTTGGCAGGTCAAGAGCTAACAGAAGATATCTGCGATGCGATTGAAAACTCTCCTATCGAGACGGTAGAAATCAGGTCTGTCTTGACTTGTGAATCAAAAAATGGTGTTTGCGCAAAGTGCTACGGAAGAAACCTCTCTACTGGTCGTATGATCCAAAAGGGTGAAGCCGTTGGTGTAATCGCTGCTCAGTCAATCGGTGAGCCAGGTACCCAGCTTACTCTACGTACCTTCCACGTTGGGGGTACTGCAAGTAACATTGCTATCACATCTAGGATTCAAGCAAAATATGATGGGGTTCTCGAAATTGATGAGCTTCGTTCAGTTGAATATACCAATGCAGAAGGAAATACCTATGATATCGTTATTGGCCGTTCCGCCGAAATGCGTATCGTTGACTCTCATACCGGAATCGCTTTGACTTCTGCTAATATCCCCTATGGTGCTAATCTCTACTTTAAAAATGGTTCAAACATCAAGAAGGGTGATTTCATCAGTGATTGGGATCCATATAATGCCGTAATTCTTTCTGACGTAACGGGTCGTGTTGATTATCAAAATATCATTGAGAATGTAACCTACCGTGTGGAATCAGATGAACAAACCGGCTATGCTGATAAAGTAGTTATTGAAAGCCGTGTAAAAACGAAAAACCCTGCAATCAGAATCCTAACTGGCGATGGCGAAGAGATTAAACTCTATGATATCCCAGTAGGCGCTCACATCGTTGTGGAAAATGACGCAGAGATCAAAGCAGGTGAGATTCTTGTTAAGATCCCACGTGCTATTGGAAAGTCTGGTGACATCACTGGCGGTCTGCCCCGTGTTACCGAACTCTTTGAGGCTCGTAACCCGTCTGACCCCGCACGTGTAGCTGAAATTGATGGAGTGGTCTCTTTTGGTAAAAAACTTAAGAGAGGTAACCGTGAGGTCATCATCACTTCTAAAACAGGTGAACAGAAGACCTATCTTATCTCTACTTCAAAACAGATCTTAGCTCAGGAAAACGACTATATTAAAGCGGGGACTCCTCTCTCAGAGGGCTCTATCGCTCCTTCAGATATCCTTGCAATTAAAGGACCTATGAAGGTTCAGGAGTATATCGTTAATGAGGTTCAGGAAGTTTACCGCCTACAAGGCGTAAAAATCAATGATAAACACTTTGAGGTTATCGTTCGTCAAATGATGCGTAAAGTTGAAATTGATGATCCCGGTGATACAAAGTTCCTTGAAGGTGAATTGGTCAATAAGATCGATTTCCAAGAAGAGAACGACTGGATCTTCGGTAAGAAGGTTATCGTTGATGGAGGTGACTCTCCTTCATTTAAACCAGGTCAGATTATTAGTGCCCGCAAATTACGCGATGAGAACTCTCTTCTCAAACGTAAAGATAAGAAGCTGGTAGAAGCACGCGATGCTCAACCTGCAACCGCCCGTCAGGTACTTCAAGGTATCACTAGGGCTTCTCTGCAGACCAAGAGCTGGATCTCTGCTGCCTCCTTCCAGGAAACAACTAAGGTTCTTACTAATGCCGCAATAGCTGCTAAGAGCGACCAATTGGTTGGCTTGAAAGAAAATGTTATTGTTGGTCACCTCATCCCTGCCGGTACAGGTCTACGTGAGTATGAAAACCTTATCGTTGGCTCTCGCGAAGAATATGAAGCTTTAATGGCATCCAAATATGATGACCGCTAAAACACTGAAATAATGGATAAAAACCAGAATCCCTTACAGAATCAGATACAGGTTGATCTACCCGAAGCTATAGCTGAAGGTATCTATTCTAACCTCGCTATCATTACTCATTCTAATGCTGAGTTTGTTGTTGACTTCCTCAGTATGCTGCCTGGTGTCCCAAAAGCAAAGGTTAAGTCAAGAATCATTCTTACTCCTGCCCATGCTAAAAGACTACTACGTGCATTGAAGGAGAATGTGACTAAGTTTGAAGCTGCTAATGGACCTATTGTTGATTCAGAACCTACTGTTATGCCTCCTTTAAATATGGGGCCTACCGGTATCGCATAATATTATCAACACAACCAAAAAAGAGGCCGCCTAATTAGGATGGCCTCTTTTTTTGATTCAAGAGATTCAAAGATTCAAGAGATTCAAGAGATTCAAAGATTCAAGAGATTCAAAGATTCAAAGGAGTAGATTGAATTTATGAATAAAAAAGCTGCCTAGGTAACCTTAGGCAGCTTTTTTTATTGAGATAATATATGAATTATGCCTTTGGAGCTTGTCTAAGAACCTCAACTAATAGTTTCCAGAATTTATCTACTGTGGCAATGTTAATCTTTTCGTCGGGTGAGTGAACACCTCTTAGTGTCGGGCCAAAACTAACCATGTCCATTTCAGGATATTTCTCAAGGAATAGACCACACTCAAGTCCGGCATGAATAGATCTAACAATAGGTTCGTTTCCAAAAAGCTCTTTGTAAACTTTAGAGGTGAGTTTCATGATAGGACTATTGGGGTTAGGAGCCCAACCCGGGTAGCCGTCAGAATGGGTGACCTCAAACTCAGATAGAGTAAAGACACTCTCAACCATCATTGCAGCCATGAATTTTGCTGAGTTCAGATCGGAACGCTGACTGGTCGTAACCATGATCGTATCATCGTCAATAAATTTGACAGAAGCTAGATTGGTTGAGGTTTCAACCATGCCAGGCATTCTGTAACTCATTGCTAAAACACCATGAGGACATGCCATTAATGTATTCAATAATCTTCTTTGAGCACTCCTGTTAATTACGAACTCAGGTAATGTGGTCTTCTCAGCAATCAGGGTAAGCCCCGGCTCTGTAATGAATAATTCCTCTTTTACATCTTTTGAATACTCTTCAAAGAGCTGTAAAAATGCCTCTTCCACATCATAAGGAACCGTGACGATTGCAGATGCTTCTCTTGGAATAGCATTTCTAAGGTTTCCTCCATCGAAATGAGCGAGACGTATATCTCCTATATGAGTAGATTGAAGTAGAAAACGGGTCAGGATCTTGTTAGAGTTTCCTAAGCCTTTATTAATATCGTCACCAGAATGTCCTCCTTTTAGTCCTTTGATGGTAATCTTGTAGGAGTGAGCCCGTGCCGGAACATCCTTACGTTTATATTGCATGGTGGCAATGGTGTCTATCCCTCCTGCACATCCAATAAAGAGCTCACCTTCATCTTCTGAATCAAGATTTAAGAGGATGCTTCCCTTTAGAAAACCTGGTTGAAGCGCATCCGCCCCCGATAGTCCGGTCTCTTCATCAACAGTAAAAAGACACTCAATAGGCCCATGTACCAAACTGGGGTCAGTTAGTACTGCCATCTGAGCTGCAATTCCAATGCCATCATCTGCTCCAAGGGTCGTTCCTGTCGCTTTAACCCATTCACCATCTATTTGTGGTCTGATAGGATCTGTATTGAAATCAAACTCTAAATCTCCATCCTTCTCACAAACCATATCCATATGGCTCTGAAGAATGATGGTAGCCCTATCTTCCATCCCTTTAGTAGCAGGCTTACTAATCAAAACATTTCCAATCGCATCATGTTTTGCCTCTAAATTGTGTTGCCTTGCAAATTCTAATAAAAAGGCTCTAATCTTCTCTTCTTTCTTTGATGGTCGTGGAATCTTGCAAATCTCTTCAAAATAGTTCCATACGGCCTGCGGTGTCAACTTGGATAGTACTAGCATGGATATTTTTTTATGGTTTATATGTTTTAACTAAACGAAAGTTTCAAATATCACTTTCCCTTTATCGTGTAAAGTTATGCTTTGTTTTTTAATTACGCTATTTGCTTTGAATGCCTTTTAAATAAAAGGGAATTTAGTAGATAACGTAAAGGGTGGTTTTCGATTGTTTTGCGAAGATAGTATAACATTCTAGTACTATCTGGCGGAGTTTCAGGAGGCAATTTGATCGGCTTCTGAACCATCTTTTGTTTTAAACGTTAATAAAATACTATTTTAGCAGTAATTTTAGATCTCATTAGGTTGGAGTTTGAGACTCTTAGAAATGATGACCTTATAATCTGTCTTATTCATCATAAACCGAAAATTGTAAACACATAAACTTGTCTGTTATGCGTAATCTCTTAATGTTATTTATTGTTTTTTTCTCATCTACCTGTCTGTTTGGACAGGAGATATTACAGCCAGCCATTGTACAAAAGGCTGTATATTTTGATGTCTCTCCCCCGTTATCTCAAATGATGTCGCGCGATTCGGCAAGGGCTGATCGCACATGGAAGGAGGGCGTTGTAAAGAACATCTTCCGTAAAGCTCCAGAAGAGAAAGCTGGTTTTGTAGACCCAGTTATTCAGCATCGGATGGGTACATTAGCCCCTCAAAAAGCTGTTAATGCCAGCTGGGATGGAGTCGGAAACATCTCCGGAGTAACTCCTCCTGATACCGATGGCGATGTTGGTCCTAACCACTATTTCCAAATGGTTAACCTCTCCTTTGCTATTTATTCAAAGGATGGGCAGCTTCTGGTCGGCCCAACCGCTAACTCAAGTCTCTGGAATAACTTTCCCGGACCATGGGCAGGAACTAACGATGGAGACCCGATAATAATGTATGATGAATGGGCTGATCGCTGGGTTGCTACCCAATTTGCTTTACCCAATTATCCAGCAGGTCCGTTCTTTGAGTTGCTGGCTATATCTACTACAAACGACCCAACTGGTACCTGGTATCGTTATGCTTTCCAGTTTACTGATATGCCTGACTATCCTAAACTAGGTATCTGGCACAATGCCTATACTATGTGTATTAATAAGTTCACTCCTAATAATACCAATTACAATGGGGTAGGGGCTGTCGCTTTTGAACGTTCTAAAATGATGCTCGGCGATCCTGCTGCTCAAATGGTGATGTTTAACTTTACATCTTCCCAAGAGCCATTTGGAATGTTACCTGCCGATGCTGACGGTCCTGAACCTCCTTCTAATGAGCCAGCCTATTTCTCTTACTTTAAAAGCCCTTCAAAGATGGTTATCTATAAGATGAATATCAACTGGACGAATACTTCATTGTCTACCTTGGAGCTGGATCAAAATATTACGGTATCTTCTTTTTCAACCAGTATTACCGGGATTCCACAGAAAGGAACCTCAAAAAGGCTTGATGCGATTACTGACCGTTTGATGTATCGATTACAGTATCGAAATTTTGGGACCTACCAGACTTTAGTAACCAATCATAACGTTGCGGTCTCAGGCCGCGCTGCTCCAAGATGGTATGAATTTCGTAAAACCGCTTCCTCCCCTTGGGCTCTCTACCAAGAGGGAACTTATGCTCCATCTGATAATTTGAACCGATGGATGGGCTCAATCGCAATGGACTCCTATGGTAATATCGCACTAGGATATTCTGTTTCTAGTTCTGATATTTATCCTTCTATCCGATATACCGGTCGTTTAAAGAACGACCCCTTGGGTCAAATGACTATTGCTGAAACAGAGATCGTCGCTGGTACCGGTGCCTTAACTAGTGGTTTCTTCGGTAATGCCCGCTGGGGAGATTACTCTTCAATGACCATTGACCCTATTAACCCTAATCAGTTTTGGTATACCACTGAATATGTAAAAACAACAAGTGGTTCGAATTGGGTTACCCGAGTCGCAAGCTTTAGCTTTGATAATGTTACCGGCCTAACCATTCAACCTGATCTTGATGTTCTTTGTCTTGGCGATTCAACCAGAATCATCGCTACACCGGCTGGGTTATCAGGAACTATCACGTTTAATTGGAGCTCAAATCCGGTTGGATTTACATCCACTAATGATACCATCTGGGTTAAACCCGCTGATAGTACTTGGTATATCTGTACTTCCACTGATGGTTCTCTTACGGTAACAGATAGTGTCTTAATCTCAGTAAACAAAGCACCTGAATCGATTGCCGGACCGGACCAGGAGATCTGTTCTGGAATGACTGCTCAATTAAATGGATCCGCACAGTATGCCAGTAATCACTACTGGACTACCTCGGGAGATGGAACATTCAACGACTTCCGCCTCTATGATCCAATTTATACCCCAGGTACAAATGATACAATTGTTGGCTCCGTATGGCTAATTCAACATGTGAATTCAGTTTCTCCCTGCACCGGTTCTGCATCAGATAGTCTCAAACTGATCATACATGGAGAACTCTCAATGGAAGCCGGTAAGGATTCTTTAATATGTGTCAACTGGATCCCTTATGTTCTTCAAGGCGATGTTAAACATGGGAATAATATTCTATGGACTACAAGTGGTGACGGTACTTTTGATGATGCTTCTAATCCGCTGGCAGCTTACACTCCCGGTGTTAACGATTTGAGCAATGGAAAAGTTTGGCTATACCTCTCTGCAGAAGCTTTTGCTCCTTGTGCAACAGGCTCGCTTAAAGACAGCTTAGAATTATCTATAAGCCCTTGTACTGCAATTGATGAGCCTAGTAAGAGTAATGCGTTATCTCTGCTCGTGACCCCTAATCCTAATAATGGGAAATTTACGATTGTCATCAGCAATTTAATAAATAAACCTTCTGAACTTAGCATCGTCTCGGCTGATGGAAAAGTTATTGAAAAGATCTCCATTTCCGGTAGTCAGGATCGAAAATGGCAAAGAGACTTTGATCTTAACGTTCTCAAATCAGCGGTATATCTAGCCATTATAGAGCAAGATGGGATTCGAAAGCAAGTAAAGTTTACCATTAAGTAATTCTTCCAATCAAAAAAAGAGGTCACCCACCAGGTGGCCTCTTTTTTTTGTGTAAACTAAATGGCGGTTTACTTGTTCTTATGGTATGAGTAATAGACCACTTTTTGAAGTTAAAGTTTTAAAACAAGAGAGCCTATCTGATGAAGTGAGGCTTCTTTGGCTTCCCAAGCTTGCAGCCTTTAAGGCCGGTCAGATGATTTCAATCGCTATCTCCCCTGATTCTCCCCAAAGACTCTATTCCATCTGTTCTGGAGAGAATGACTCTCATTTAGCGATCCTATATGATATAAAAAAGGATGGCTTTTTGACCCCTAAGCTCGATGGCCTTTCAAAAGAAGATATCCTTTGGATCAGCTTGCCATTTGGATCTTTTACAAATTTCACCAAAGGATCCTGGCTTATATCGACCGGAACAGGCTTAGCCCCCTTTTATTCCCTTTTTAAAACAGATCATAATAATATCGGTAGATTGATTCATGGGGGAAGAGAGGAACACTCTTTCTTCTTTAGAGAAGAGTTGATGAAGACTTTAAAGGAGCGATATACTCAATGCTCTTCCCGTGGCTTATCTCGTGATGCCTATTTTGGCCGGGTTACTGATTGGCTCCAAAAGGCCGAATTAGCAGATCCGGGGACTAAGTATTACCTTTGTGGTAGCGCTGAAATGGTTGTGGATACACGCGATGTGTTGATCAGCCGGGGGGTGGACTATGATAATATTATCTCAGAAATATATTTTTAATTAATGGAAACGCTTTTTGGTAAGTCTCTTCAAGAATTGATGGTTATCGTAAAAGAGGCCGGATTGCCTGCATTTACAGCTAAACAGATTGCAGATTGGCTTTATAAACACCATGTTTCTGAGATTGATCAGATGACTAATATCTCAAAAAAAGGTAGAGATTATTTAAATGATCGGTTTATCATTGGGCTTACTAATCCGGTTAATGTTCAATCTTCAGTAGATGGTACAAAAAAGTATCTTTTTAAATCAGGGGATCATCGGTTTATTGAGGCTGCCTACATACCGGATGATGATCGAGCCACTCTTTGTGTGAGTTCACAAGTAGGATGCAAAATGGGGTGCCTATTCTGTATGACAGGAAAGCAAGGTTTCCAAGGTCAACTCACAGTTAATGAAATTTTGAATCAGATTAGAAGTATCCCTGAGTTTCTCCAACTTTCCAATGTAGTTTATATGGGAATGGGAGAGCCATTCGACAATCTCGATAATGTAATAAAATCAACAGAGATCCTCTCGAGCGACTGGGGCTATGGTTGGAGCCCGAAACGGATCACCGTCAGTACGATTGGAATAATTCCTGCCATGCGAGAGTTTCTGAATAAAAGCTCGTGTCATTTGGCAGTTTCTATGCACTCCCCTTTTGAAGAGGAACGCCGAAAGTTAATGCCAATTGAAAATGTCTATCATCTCTCCGATATTTTGGCTCTCCTCAAAGAGTATGATTGGACTGGCCAACGCAGAGTCTCGTTTGAATATATACTGTTTAAGGATGTAAACGATAGCCCAAGACACATCAATGAGCTTGCAAAAATTCTTAATGGTTTTAAGTGCCGGGTTAATCTGATTCGATTCCACGCTATTCCTAATTCTCCTCTTGAACCCTCCGATGAGAATACTGTTCAGTTCTTTAAAACCCGATTGAATAATAAAGGAATCCTTACTACAATCAGAGCCTCACGCGGTCAGGATATTTATGCTGCCTGTGGCCTCCTCTCCACTAAAGAATTGGTGAAGAGAAGAAATGACGATTAAGTCATAATCGTCATTCTTTATTCTATATGTTTACAACTCTAACCGGGGTGCCTTTAATGAACGCCGAAACATTCTCAAAAGCAAGTCTAGATCTTCTTTCTATGGCCTCTTTTGTTGCATAAGCAATGTGAGGTAACAGCAGACTATTCCTTGTTAAGAGTATCTGATGGTCTTTATCTAGTGGAGGCTCACTATCAAAAACGTCGATGGCCGCTGTGATTAAACCCTCATTAAGAGCCTTAACTAAAGCCTTGCTATCAACAACCCCTCCTCTGGCTGTATTTATTAGTAACGCCCCAGGTTTCATCTCTTTTAATTGTTTCTCTCCAATGAGGTGCTGGGTTGAACTATTCAACGGAACATGCAATGTAATTATGTCACTTGACTGGATTAATTCTTCTAACGGAGTATACCTTACACCAAGACGCTCAATATCTAAATGAGGAGTTCTACTGTAAGCAATGACTTCTGCTCCAAAAGCAAGTAAAAGGTTGATTACTCTCCTTCCTATCCTCCCTGTTCCCACTACGCCAACTCTTTTTCCGGAAAGCTCAGATCCGAGAAAGCCCTGTTTGTCAGATCCACTCCTAACAGAAACCTGCATCTCAGATAACATTCTAAGTCTTTCTAATATCATAGAAATGGTCAACTCGGCTACAGCTGTATCGGAAAAACCAGCTGCATTTGATACGATAATCTTCCGTTGAGTGCAAAACTCAATATCAATATGATCAAATCCTGTGAAAGCTACACTTATCATCTTCAAATTGGGAGCTTTCTCTAAAGCTTCTTTTCTAACAGGATAGTTTGATGTAATCATTATCTCTGCCTCACAGATCCTGGAAGCTAACTCTTCTTGACTTTTTGGAAGGGTGGGGTAGTGGATCAACTCGAATCCTTCTTTAAAAAAAAATCTTTTGGCTTCAAGTAGATTCTCCTCTGATATCATCGCCGGTTCTACGAGAACTATTTTTTTCATCTTCTTTTAAATTTTAGACTCCTCGTCTGTCTTTATAAATCAATATTAACTCTTTCGTATGGATTATAAGTCATAAGGAGGCAGACTATGTGGTTTTATACTTGTAGTGGTTCGCAAGTTTATCAATAATGAGGCAGACCGCCGGACAAGTTTGTGCGTTTTTATTAGTTAAGTCTAGCAATTGAATAAACCTTCGTCGATCAGTGTGTGGGTATTCAGCGCATGCTTTTGGTCTGGAGGGATAGATATGGCAGTAGTTATCGGCGGTTAAAAACGGACAAGGCATTGAGGAGAATACAAAATCATTATCCTCATCAATTTTCAGATATTTTTCACTTACTGTTGAGGGTTTTATTCTTAGATGAGTTGCGATCTTATCGATATCACGATCGCTGACCCGGGGTCCTAACGAAGCACAGCAATTTGCACATTTAAGGCAATCGATCTCTTCGAAGACTTCAGCGTGGAGCTGACTAACAATCACGTCAAGATCTTTTGGTTTGTTTTTCTTGACCCACTTGAAGAACTTTAATGTAAAAGGAGCCTTTCGGGCTCCTTCATCCAGAATCTTTTTGTAATCTTCAATCACCTTATAAGCTATTTAATCCCTCTTTCTTTTTTAATTTGATCATATGCTGCATTTATCTGTTGGAATTTCTCCTTTGCAGCATGCTGAACATCCTCTCCTAAATGCCCAACTTTATCGGGATGGTGTAAAACAGCCATTTGCCGGTACGCCTTTTTAACCTCGTCATCAGTAGCCGAAGGGGTTAACCCTAAAATCTGATAAGCACTTGAGCTGTCTTTAACAAACATCGCTTTAATCGAGGTATAGTCACCCAGCGATAGCCCTAACTGCCTGCTTATTTGTTGGATGAGATTGACCTCTGTATCAGAGAATCGTCCATCTGCCCCAGCAATACCAAAGAGAAAGTGAACGAGTTGAAGCCTACTGCTATACTCCATGAAGCCCCTTATCTGCGCTGCAACCTCATCAGTACGTACTTCTTGTTTTAGAACATCTCGTAAGAGTAAGATATATCTTTCAGAGCCTTCTATGCCAAATTGTCTAACAAAAAACGCTTTGACGTAATCCAACTCCGATTTCATGACAGTGCCATCTGCCTTCATGACAGAGGCCGCTAAGATCACCAGACTTACTCCAAAGTCACCCGGACGAGTGGTTGGTTGGGCCGGATCGTATCCTGAGCCAGTGCCGGTTCCCTGATATGCATAACTTCCACTTTGCATACTGTCATACATCGAACCGAATATAAACCCTAAGATGCCTCCGATGGGCCCAGCCCCTAGAACAAAACCAAGGCCTGCTCCAACCCATTTACCATATTGTGTTTTCTTTGCTTTTCTCTGTTGATTTCTTTGAAACATATAGGTTGCTATTGCTGATACAATTAAGCCAAAAAAAAGAATAGACAAGATGACTTCCATAGACGCATTTTGTATAGTGGACAAATTTACTCGGTTATTTTTAATTTTTTAGCAACTATCTTAAATCATGCCATTTTTAACGAGAGTCAGTAAGATTCTTTTAGGTATATACCTTCTCTTTCCAATTCAGATAAAATCGGATTGTAGAGTTCAGGATTGATCGGCCTTATTACTCCGGTTAGTGTTATTTTTTTCTCAAGGATTAGCTTAGCTGCAATCGCAGCAGGTAGTGCGACGGTACGTGCAATAGCCGTGTCATTATCCGGATCTCCATATGCGATTAACCTACTAACGATGGTTTTTTCTTTCAACTCAGGAGAGGTTACTTTGAATGTATGTTGCATAACCACCAGATCGCGCTCATGAGAACTCAACATCATTTTGTCAATCATAAGTTCAGCTAAGATATCCAGAGGCGATTCATTCTTGATAGCCTTAATTCTATCAGAGAAGAGTCCTAAGTATTCTAAAGCCTCAATAACGAGATTACCTTTATTTCCACCTATTTTAGTTTGAATGTGTTGTTTAAGATCGGTCGATTCGTCTACTCCCATACAAAAAGCAAGAATAGCACTCAGCCTAGTCTTACCCGGTTTAAGAGGTGTGGTTTGGGTGAGATTTAACTGTTTAAATGTATCCATAATATCACACCACCCTGGATACCTGAAGGTTCCTCGAATAAGAGTATGACAAGTTTGTAGGTTGTAAGTATCGAGATAGGTGATAGAGTCGCGGTTGGGATAGACCTCGAGGGTGCCTACCTGGTCAAATTCGATGGTTTCAGGATGACTAAACAGACTTTCAGTTTTAATCTCCTTTATAACATTATCTTTTTTAAATCGAGCATCATTATTGCCGGCAAGAAGAACTCCTTTGGGGCTCCAAGAGAATTTGTATTTAAAGGGATTATTGGCCGACTCGGGAGCGGGAAGCGCCCCACAGTAGGAATAGACCTCATTAATACGATTTCCCTTTTCTATTAACTGGTCTCTTAGCTGCATGACCGACATATGATCGATGCCCGGATCAAGGCCACACTCATTAAGGAATATTAAGTCGGCCTCCTTAACATCGCTGTCAAGGGCAGCCATCTCTTGGCTAATATAGGAGGTTGTGACCAGCATTTTTCTTAATCTTAAACAGAGTCTTGCCACATTAATATGGAGCGTGTAAGGCAGCAAACTAACAATCAATTGGTGATCTGTGATCAGTTCAGATAACTTCTCCTGATTATTAACATCCAGAGTAACCGCTCGTCCGTATGCGTTTTCTCCAATAATCTTGACTGCTTTTGTAGTATCTAAATCGGCAACAGTAATGCTGATTTTATTTTTTAGGAAGTATTTAATCATGGGTCCGGCTACTAATCCGGCCCCTAATATTAGAATTTGGCGCTTCATGATAAGAATGATTTATCTATCAATATGACATTGATTTGGTTAAAGGTATTTTTCGAGATATTTATAGGAAGGAGTAAGCTCCCCATTGTGCACTATCATTGCCCTTTTGATTGGCTTTGGTAGATCTATTTCATCATAAGATCGAGAGTAGTCGGCCGCTGCTATTGATTTAACGAAATTGAAAAGCACGTTACCGAAGGCTTCTGAAGACTCTTTTGGCAACTCACTCGGAAGAATATCTACTGCCATTACTTGTAATCCAGTTGATGTATGTCCATTTTTTATAGAATGATTATCTGGATTGTACACATATAACGGATTTTCTATTGAAGAGCCTTTTAAAGTTGCCTCAATAGATCCTTCCGGATCGCAGGTTATATCACCTATCACGTGGAGCTTATTTAGACGTCCTTCTTTCATATGCTCTTGCAGATAACTGCGCGTAATTAGTTTTGGAAACTTTTCATCCCAGTACATCCCATTGATAAGGGTAGAGAGATGAGGAATATACTGTTCGAAATCATTAATATAGTTATGAGGATGTTGATAATAGTCATGTAGATCAAAGGGAAGCGACGCATTGGTATGCCTGACCAGATCTTGCTGTCTGAAGATTACCTTATAAATAAGATTCGTTGGAGCTGATTTTCTCGAGCTTAGTTCGGTGAGTCTGTTTACCATGATCTCTTTAACAGGGAGAAGTCCAAGTATCTCCTGAACCCCTTGGGATACATTACCATAACCCGTAATGCCAACGACAAATGGTTGCAGTTCACTAGGTAATCCTCTCTCCGCAATCTCAAGACCAACATCAGCAACCGCTGTACGTGCTTCCTCCAGTGAGGAATAGGTATAGGCCTGTCTGATTTTTAAGAATGGAGTTTCGATATTATACTCTTTAAGTCGTAGTCCAATAGCCCAAAGCGTATTAATCATACCGGCTAATCCGGCAAATCGACCAAAAAAGATTATTCGACGATTCATATCATCAACAATTCTCTCATAGTCTATAAGGGTACATCCCTTGTCCATCAGTGCTTTTAGCATCGGCATATTATAGGATTGCCCTTTGACGACATGAGAGAAGAAAACATAGGTCTTGCTGCGTTCAAAGTGTTTGATTGGAATCTCCTTTACTCCGAATATTACATTGGTCTCTTCTAATGTATCCGTAACTTTAGCACCTGCTTGATGATATTCCTCATCAGACCAGACTCTTTTGTCCGATCGTTGTACAAATACATCTAGATGTTGACTGCTTATTAGTCTTCGTACATGAGATGGTGAGAGAGGTGCACGCCTCTCCATTGCATATTTATCTTCGTGACGGATGCCAATTGAAATACTCATTAGTGATGTTTTGAAATGCTTTGGTACTAGTTTCGTTGTGTCAATAACAAATAACCCGAGAATTTGATTGTGAAGCAGACTTATTTTATTGAATTATACCAGGTGTAGAGGTGGTTCTTTGTAGGTAAAAAGGATAAGCGGTGCGATGATTATTTAGCATGGTTTTCTATGTAAGTGAGTGATAATGTGTGAGTATTGACTGATAACAATTCATTAACATTGTTTATCAGCGATTTAAATGGTTAAAAAAATTAACTTGCATTCACAAATAACCAACCACACAGTCTGGATTAGCTTGATTGGAATCAGTAAACAATCGGTTTGTTGTCTGGCCAATCAGGGGTATCACCACAGACCTTAAACAATTAAATAATTATCAGATGAAAAGAGTGCTATTTTTCATGTTGGCCGTCATTGTGCTAGCTTCATGTGGATCAAAGAAAGAGGAGAAGAAAGATCAGGTGTTTAAAGTAGGAGAGATTCTAGTCAAAGGAGATTCTCTTGTAAACGATACGGTATTTGTTACCGGAATAGTTGATCATGTATGTCAACATGGAGGAAAGAAGATGTTTTTAGTTGGAGCAACAGCTGAAGAGCGTATCAGGGTTGACCTTGGAGAAGGGGATCTGGTCTTCAAACCAGAGTTAGAGGGTTCAACTGTTGTTGTGAAAGGGACCTTGGCTGAATTAAGAATTGATCCCGCCTATCTGGATCAGTGGGAGCAAGAGGTTAAAGCTGACAGTGCTGCAGAAGCTGCAAGTAAAGTTCATATGGGAGAGCCCGGACATGAAAAGAATGAAGGGAACTCAAATGCCGATCTTGATAAGATCAATGAGTTAAGAGCTAAAGTAAAAGAATCAGCGAAGGGTTATGTATCGTTCTTCTCCGTTGATTGCATCTCTTATACTACTGAACCCGAGAAAAAGTAATAACCAAAGAATAGAGCCCTCTTTTGGGGGCTTTTTAATTTTAGATGAAGAAGTTCAGTCTATATCGGCTAAACAGAGTATTGCATCGTGATTTAGGATATCTGTTTTTTGCCCTCACCGTCGTTTATGGTTTATCAGGCATTGCTCTCAATCATTTAGATTCCTGGAATCCAAATTATATTGTCATTACTAAGGATGTTAAGATTAATCTGCCGCAGAAAGCTTATGGAGCTTCCAGTGAAGCGGTTAAGGATTGGTTAGGACAGGTAGATGACGCAGATCGATATAAGCAGCACATCTTTCCAGATAGTTCGTCTGTAAAGATTTACACTAAAGATGGTTCTCTGTGGATTGATTTGACCACTGGGGAAGGCACTTTAGATATCTCTCGTCGTCGTCCGGTTTTTAGTCAGGTCAATTTCTTGCACTATAATCCTGGAAAATGGTGGCCTTGGGTAGCAGATAGTTTTGCAGGGGGATTGATCTTCTTGGCTATTAGTGGATTATTTATGGTAAAAGGCAAGAATGGTTTCAAGTGGAGAGGCTTTATTCTTGCGACCATTGGATTGGCAATACCTGTCATCTTCCTGTTATTATTTTATTGATATTTAAAGTATTTGGCTAATCAACCGTATACCAAGATCCAACATTTGTTTGTTTTTGTTATTGATACATTGTGCTAAACTTATGTGAATCATAAGTTTTCGATTAAAGCCGGAGCCATAAACTCCGGCTTTTTGATAATTGGTAAGATGTTAAATGATGGTATGTTGATCAGACCTCTTCGCTTCCTCTCCATTATCCCTTCGCTGGTTCTTCGTTTGGAGCATGCAATTAAAGAGAATCAGGGGTTCATTTTAGGGATAGGTTTCCTTTATCTAAAGAATAGTGCATGGGGGGCTTTCAATACTATTGAACTTACTGGGGCAATAGTCAATGGAGAGGTTATCCATGATTAGTTTCTTCTATATCTGGTACTTATTCCGTTTTAGCCGTTCAAAGAATGGTCAAGAGCGAAGAAGAAGCGAAGAGGATTGGGAGAGGTGGGAGCGAATTAATGACAGATATTAAGTTGTTCAAATTCAGAAAGTATTATAGAATACGGTAAATTTTTAGTGTTTTTTTTGGGGATATACTTGCAATTTTAGGAAATGGTTGTACCTTTGCAATCCCAAAGTTCATCGACATCATTACAAAACAGCAAGGCTGAAAAAAATGAAAAAAAGTTTTAGAAGTTCTTGGTAGTTTAAAAATGATTCGTACCTTTGCACTCCCAATCACGCAGGACACACCAAGTGAAGAGCTGAGAGGGAAAAAAGAAGAAAAGAAAGTTCTTTGAAGATATTGGAGATTCAGAAGCTTGTAGCAAATATCCGTTAATTTACGAGAGTGAATTGAGAAGGCAAACACGTCGTAAGGAAATTTTAAAAAATAAAACTACGATGG
>JACCEE011937360.1_pt1 | contig 26169 bp, 27 predicted proteins | sample 7449931 | NCBI WGS metagenome assembly JACCEE01 (sample SAMN15323457, study PRJNA562643) | freshwater metagenome | isolation source: river surface water | place: USA:Blue River Watershed | collected 2017-08-19 | reverse complement strand
ATTGAAAATCCTTGTGTCGGTGGTTCGATTCCGCCCCGGGCCACCAAAGTTTCAGCATAGCCCTCGTTAGCGATAACGGGGGCTTTTTGCTTTTGGGCTGTTGATACGCTTCCGCCGCTCGCCAGACTGGCTGGCTTGACGTAGCAAGCGTCTCGTTACGGAACGGTTATGAGCACCGGACAAGCCTCCCTGGCCGGCCCAACTTAATTAAATATCAAAATCAAACCATCAAAAGAAGAAGGGCTCCGACGCCCCCCCCTTCCCGGAAGTGAGTAGCGGATAAGGTTGGATTCCAATCGCACTCTGAAGGAGATTGAAATATCGAACCCGGGCAAAATTCTCGGCCGAGAATCGGGCAAATACGTGCGAACCGACCATCCAAGAGTGTCTTCAATGGCACGACGCAAAGACACGACTGATACGCCATTGACCTAAATACGGGCGACACCTCAGTGCGTCAGGTGGCCCGCATCAACATGCGGGCACGAGACTGCGGGAACTGAATCTTCATGAGGACGATTCGCACCCCCGTTCAGACTGATATTTTCACAAGGTCGCAAAGGGAAATCGAGCATTGGCCACCGCATTGAATTTCCGAATTCGACCTGACAATCACCGAAATCAAATCCGGCAACTGCCGGGTCAATTCTGGAGAACTAAGGGTCAATTCAATTTGGACTTGAGTTCTTCTATGTACAGCTTTAAAGATCTTTGAATAATCTCAGCCCAGTTGCCATCGGTTGCAACCTGGTAGCCGTCGGAAGCTTTGACAGAAACTTTCTGTGGTGTTGCTCCCTTGTCGGATTGAATCATCAAATCTGTCGAAATCTCGCTACTGAGCGTGATAGACCAGAATCCGGGATTCATCCACGCCCAGAATTTATCGATGCTTGCGTCAACAATATAAGTGTCCTTGGTGATCTGATCTTTGTTGGAAACAACGTTGTAGCCCTTCTCGATGAAAGCTTCGCGGATCGACTTATATGTGAGACTTTGAACAGTGTCGCCTTCTTTCACCAACATATCGCCCATAGCCTTTCCATAGCCATTCCTTTTCCGACCGACTGCTCTCGATTTGATCGAATCGTTCTGATCTTCTGAAGGGTCAAGCGACGGAATATCTGGTGTAGGAGGTTTTATCTGGAAAGCACGTTTGTCAGTTACAGAATTGATGTATACCTGCTTCCCATTCGCGGGGCTCGCTTGCCCTGTGGGCAGTTGAACATCAAGCACGCTTCGACTGGTAGCGCAGCCAGTAAGGATGATTGCGGCAGCAAAGGACCACAAAATTTTTTTTGACAGAGAACCCATCTATTTCCTCCGAAGTGAGCAAACGGCTTTACAAGTCTTCCTTGTCCGGGATGACAGAGATATTTACTTTGCAGGATGCCAAACGGCATCAAGTGTATAAATGCGATCTACGTCAATAAGTACGAATGAAAGGCAATCAAGCTTCAATTGAGATCGAATTGAATCTGCTGCACCGATGACTTGCCGCCAAAATTCCCGGATGCGCGCATCTGTTTATGCATTTGCACATATTGCTCCGCATGTGCAGAGAAGGCAACGAATAGTCGCTCACCTATAAAGCAAGCTGATTCGGATGAGTACACAGATGAACAAGAACAAATTCATTGGCGTGGGAGTCGCAGCAAGCTCGACAAATACAGCGATGCCGTGCTGGTTAAGGAAACGACGTCCCGCGACTTTCTTACCAACCGGAATTTGAGAAGAAGGCTCCCAAGTGAAAAGGGAGCCATGAAGAAGAGCCGATACAGTGACGAACAAATTGTCCGCATCCTGCGCGACGCGGACAAGAAGCCGGCGCCCGCGGCGGCCAGGCGCCACGGTGTTTGCGGACAGAGCCTCCGCGGCTGGCGTAAGCGAATTGCCAGCATGGCCGCCAATGAGATCACGGCGCTCGAGCAACTGGCCTGAGAGAATACCCGGCTGAAGAAGCTAATGGCCGAACGCAATCTTGCGATCGAGATGATGAAGGAGTTCGCTGAAAAAATGGCAAGCGCACCGGCCCACCGAATTGCATCCCGTTACGCGATTGAGCGAGGCATCTCGCTTCAAAGGCATTTCGGAAAAACCTGGGACGCCTTATCAAATCCTTATTAACCTGCATCTGCGCGATTACGCCGCGTCGCACCGGATATTCGATCCAGATTGAGAATGAGAAGGCGAATCCCGCCTCCTCTGCGTGTTCGGATGCCGCCCCGCGCGACCAGCCACAACGAGTCTTTGTCGGATTGGACACAGGGTCCTGCTCGCCGGCGTGTGGCAAGAAAAAACCCTTTTCGCCAGAATCAGTGTATGATAGGCGCGCTGTTGCAGGACGCTCTCCATTGCAACGACAGTTGTCCGACTCGGTTTGCGGTCATCTCACAACCGCCCTCCACGCTGGCGCGCCGATCTCACCGGCCCGGCCTTCCGGTCAAACTCCCCTCTCACGGCGAGCCTTACATCCGCGGATGCTTTTGAAGCGCCGGGACTCCTTCGGCTCAGGCCGTAAGCTTTCAACGAATACGCTGGACAATGTCTTGCGAACGCTCGCTCGCATCATTGCGCGGCAATTATTATGTTTATCACCATAGAAAATACGCTCTCAGTGGGCAAGTATCTTGTCTCACCACTTACCCGATCCAATGAATCGGGCCAATACACCGCCTCGGTGTCGATTCGCAACGGCAGTCACGACCGCGTGTTGCGTTTCACACCCGAGTTTTCGACAAAGGAAGCCGCTGCCCGATACGCCGTCGCAGAAGGCCGCCGCTGGATACGCCAGCGGTTCGCCTGAACCAGCAGCGCCAGTTTTCTCATTCTTATTTAATCAACTCAAGGAGTCGCCATGGCCAAGGAAGAATTGATCGAAATGCAGGGCATCGTCGATGAAGTGCTACCGGATTCGCGCTTTCGCGTCACGCTCGAAAATGGCCATAGCCTGATCGCCTATTCGGGCGGCAAAATGCGCAAGAACCACATCCGCATTCTGGCCGGCGACGCCGTGTCGCTGGAGCTGTCGCCCTACGACCTGGGCAAGGGACGCATCACTTTCCGTCACCTCCCGCCACGCACGGGTGCACAAAGCGCACCGCCGAAGCGGCGCAATTATTGATTGGTCCACCGCCCGCCCGCGTCGACGTCTCGCGGGCTTACCCGGTGGTCAATCCAAAAAAGGCATCCCCGGTCCGGCCTTGGCCCGGATCGCAAGCCTGCAGAAACCCTTGTCAGCGATGGCAAGGGTTTTTTATTTCCTGCCAAAGAATTTCCCCGTGACAGCCCGTCAATCAATGAAGCCGCTGCAGCACAAACCGGGCGGACTGACAACTTTGAACAAGGCCCTCCTCTCACGGAGCGATTGGCAAAACCGATCCATCAAGCGATTGCAAATGCCAATCGAATCCATAAATTCAATTGCCTTGAGCTATTAAGCGGGCTGCCGCAGAATCATTCCATCGCAACCCAATGCAGGAGCCTGGCATGAGCCGCTGGATCAATACCCACGCCTTCACCATCAAGAAAACCGCGTCTTACTACGTGACTCACATCACCGTTGCCGCGATGGTCGGTTATGCGGTTACCGGCGACTTGCTCGCGGCAGTAACATTAAGCTTGCTGGAGCCGACGGTTCAGGCCGTCGTCTATTTCTTTCATGAACGCTTGTGGCAATCGGTTGCCCATGCAAAAAGTCCGGGCTTTCAGCAGGTGCGTACTTCGGCAGCGTGAATGTTGTTATTGGATTTTGGAAGAGAACCATGGCAGACAAAAAACTCAAAAGCTTGAACATCGACATCGGCATTTCGGCAACTGACCGCAAAAAAATTGCGGAAGGTCTCTCGAACCTGCTCGCCGACAGCTACACGCTCTACCTGATGACGCACAACTTCCATTGGAACGTGAAAGGGCCGCAGTTCAATACTTTGCACACCATGTTCATGGCTCAGTACACCGAGCAATGGGCTGCCCTCGATGTGATTGCGGAGCGCATCCGCGCGCTGGGATATCCGGCGCCGGGCACATACAGTGAGTTTGTGAAAAGGGCGTCCATTAAAGAAGTCAGCGGCGTCCCCAAAGCGGAAGAGATGATTCGGCACCTGGTCAAGGCACAGGAAGCCACGGCCAAGACAGCACGAAAATTATTCCCTGTCGTTGATTCCGCCAATGATCAACCGACCGCGGACGTACTGACCCAGCGCATCGACATTCACGAGAAGACTGCGTGGATGTTGAGAAGTTTGCTGGAAGAGTAAGGACCTATGGCGATCGGGGCACCAGTGTCCCGATCGCCAGTTCCGAAAGCTGCGATGCTGCACGCGGCAGTGTAGATCAACCGCAAGCCGGCAAAAGCCATCGTGCAGTTGCTGCGGGAACATCTGAACGCGGCTTGTCGCACCGGTCCTGCTCGCACGATGACCACCCCTGTGGTCATGCCCGCGCCGAATCAGCCCGGACCAACGTATTTGCATCGCCGTCCGCTACGCACCCGGATGCCCGAACTGCGCACGATGTCTTCCTGTGTAAATTCGATCACAAAAGATTGGCACAGCGGCGTATCGTAGCGGTAATGCCAGACGTAACCGCGATTGCGCGCCAGTCCGTTCGTGTTTGTCGTGGCCCCCAGAATGTCGATGACCTGGTCTTTGGTCATGCCGGGTCGGATGGTTCCGAATTTTTCTTCGGTCAGCACTTGCTCCCAGCGGACGACCCGGTTGCTGCTGTCGAGGTAAATGAAATAGGTATGGCTGCCTGCCGGTCCGCGAGGGTATTGGAGCTTCTGCCCTTCCGGCGACGGGTATTCGCGCTCCGGTTGCCCCATCCGTGAGACCAATGTGTCGCGGCTTTGGCCGACCAGGTCACTCCGGGGCGCATAGCCCGCGCACCCGGAAGCGATGCAGGCGAAAATGAGGCTGGCGAATGCAAGACGGGTTTTCATTGAAAGCGTTTGCCTGAATACCCCGCAGGGCGGATTTTTATCTTATCCCAACCTGCGATGCCGCACCGTAAGTCAGCCATGCCGCCGCATGTTCGTCACCGGGCATCGCGGCCATCGAAACAACCTCAGGAGATGCGCCATGACCCCAGATCCCCGGCTGGACCTCCAATTCCATCGCGACGTACCGCTCACTCCTGCCCAGCTCTGGAAAGGCTGGACGGATCCGGCGGTACTGGTGAAATGGTTCTGCCCGCGCCCGTGGAAAGTGGTCGACTGCGAAATCGACCTGCGCCCCGGCGGCATTTTCCGGACCGTGATGCAATCGCCGGAAGGCATCAACATGCCCGACAACGTCGGCACTTTCCTCGCGGTCGAACCGCAGCAACGGCTGGTCTGGACGAACGCGCTCGGGCCCGGCTTTCGGCCGAAGCCAAAACCGGAAGACGAACACCTTGGCTTCTTCTTCGTGGTCGACCTGCGCTTCTCAGCGCGGCCGGATGGCGGCGCCCACTATGCAGCGCTTGTCATGCATCAGGATTCGGCAGGAAGGAAAAGCCATGCCGACATGGGCTTTGAACAGGGTTGGGGACTGGCGCTCGACCAGCTGGTCGAACTGAAGCAGTCAGGCAGCCTTGATTGATGCGGCGTCAGCGCCGCGGCGGCCTGACGAGACAAGCGCTTATTCGAAAACGCGCGACCATCGCAGTACCAGCTCGCCGTCGTTGCGAAAGCCATTCTGTATGCCGGTATCCCGCGCATAACGCAATTGCAGCTGGTGGCCGCCGCCGGCGAACAACAGCATGCCGGCCGCGAGCCGCGTATTCTCCGGTCCGTCCATCGCCGGCCGGCCATTGACCTGCGTCGCGCCGCCGCGGTTGATCTGCGCGGTGACATAGCCGTGTACATCCGGCGTGAAGCGATACCGCAGCGTGCCGGTCACGGCATACGCGGCGTCCTGGCTGAGGCGGCGCGTCGACATGTAGCGATCGTTGTCGCCATAAAACGCGACTTCGGGCGCCAGCTCAAGCACCCAGCCACGACCGAGTTGCTGCATCCAGCCAAGGGAAAGCACCGCCTTCCAGCGATTCTCGCTGACATTCAACGCCTGATCCTGCTTGTAGTCACCGGTCGGCAGCGTAAACAGCAGGGTCGCCATGCCGAATTCGCGATTGGCGCGGTCAACATGAAACCAGAATGATGAACCCAGCCTCAGGTCACTGAAGCCCGACGCATGCCGCCCTGTGGCAGCCAGCGCCGGCACGTTGGTGTCCACGTCCCCGACGCCCAGCACCATGATCGGCGCAATGGTGTACTTGCCGCCGTCGCCGACCGAATAGTGGCGCGTCACCCGAAGCGCGAAAATGTCCGTCGAGACCTCCCCGCCCATACGTTTTACGCCGTCGCGCCATGGACCGTCCAGGGTCTGCCGCACGGCGTAGGCGGCGACATTGACGGCGCCGTCCTTCAGGGCGACAAAATCCGTCGGCAGCTGGAAATCGTTCTGCGCAGCGCCGGCCTGTGCGCCGGCCAGCGCAAGACTCACGCCGCCGACAATGGAGTGAATTGATCGCCGCACTTACCTTCCCCTTGCTGTTTCCTTTTTTGCAAACCCGGCAGCGCCGGCAAGTCCGGAGGGCTTCCTGTCCCGGCCGGCACCACAACGGTCATCCCGGGTATGCATTGATGTTCTGCACCGCAGTGTATCGAGAGATTCGCAAATTTCCCAAAAAAAATATTTGCCCCGGGGCCTTGGCCACCGATTGCGCTGCCGCCGGAATCCGGCCGCCCGGTTGCCGTGAAAGTGTGCTGCCGGGCCGACTCGTCATTTATGATGGGCTCATCATTTATTACATCCCTAACATCCATCACATCCTTCAGAAGGAAATTCCTTGTCCCTGGAATTCGTGCAGGTCGATGCCTTCACCAGCCGCCCGCTGTTCGGTAACCCGGCCGCGGTCGTCTTTGATGCCGACGACCTACCCGCCCCGATCATGCAGAAGATCGCGCGGGAGATGAACCTGTCCGAGACGGTATTCATCCTGAAACCGACCTCGCCGGACGCGGATTATCGCGTGCGGATTTTCACGCCCGTGCGCGAGCTGCCCTTTGCCGGACATCCGACCGTGGCGGCGGCGCATGCGATGCTGGCGCGCAGTACAGCGCTTGTGGGCAAGCGCCTGCTCCGGCAGGAATGCGGGATAGGCATCGTGCCGGTGGACGTGCTGCCTGCGCCCGACGGCGGCAAGCTGCTGCGAATGACGCAAGCGGCGCCCTCGCACAAAGACGCCGGCCTCACTGCGGCCACCGTGGCCGGCATGCTGGGCTGCGACGCTTCGGCACTTGCCGCCACTCCCGTCGAGATCGTTTCCACGGGCGTGCCATGGCTGGTTGCCGAGCTGGCCGACATCAATGCGATTTCCGCGCTCCGTCCGGACCAAGGACGCATCGCCGAAGCATGCCGTGCATTGCGCGCAGCAGGGATCACCGTCTTTGCCGAGCGCGGCGACAGCGGTCCGGTACGCATTCGCGTGCGGACCTTCGCGCCGGGTGATGGTGTTGCGGAAGATCCTGTCTGCGGCTCAGGCAACGGGTCGGTAGCGGCCTATCTGGCGAAACACAAGCATGCTGGTGAAGCCGCGGGTTCTTACCTCGCGGAGCAAGGCATGGAAATCGGTCGCGACGGCCTTGTCCACATCGACTGGGATCGCGCCGGCGATGCGCTCCGCGTGCGCGTCGGCGGACAAGCGGCGCAATTCGCCAGCGGTCACCTGGTCCTGGACTGAATGCCTGCCAAAATGCCGGCACCGAACAAGCCTTCCCAAATTGCGCTGCTGTTTTGCTCAGCACTGGCCGGCTGCGGCGCGGTGACGAGCCAGTCAGTCTATGAAGGCGTGCGCTCTGTGCAAAAAGGCCAATCGTCCCGGCCCGTGCCCGACAGGCCGGAATTGCCGCCCTATGACGACTACGAAAAGGAGCGTGCACGGATCAGGGCGCCGTCCGGGGCCGGCCAGGGACCGTCAACCAGTCCTTGAAATCCCTCCGCCCGTCTTCATCGTCAAGGCGTCACCCCAACCTGCATGCCCGTCCTGATTGGCAGAGAAGTTCATGAAAGCGCAAGCCCACTGGAAAAACATCTGCCAGACCACGGCGCCCGATGCCGTCAGCTGGCATGCGCCGCATCTGGATACCTCATTGAAGCTGATCGAAAGGGCCGCGCCGGACCGACAGGCAACGATCATTGACGTCGGCGGCGGAGAATCTACTCTGGTGGATGACCTGGTCGCACAGGGTTACCGCAATCTCCGCGTGCTCGACAGTTCGACAGAAACGCATCACACGCCCTTCGGCACCGGCCAGCAATTCGTTTACTGTCTGTGCAAACTCGCCAGCTGAGACGCCGCGCTCGCCGGCATTGCCTTTGTCGCGCGCATCGACGAGTTTTGGCACAATCCGGGCAGTCCGAATTTTTCCTGCCCGAAGAGCGCTCCCCGCATGACCCTGCACGAAGCCGCGGAAACCTGCGCCGCCCTCGCCTACCGGCTGGCGCTTTACCTGAACAACAACCTGATCGACGATCCGGCGATGCTGGCGCTCATTTTCTGCTGAGCGCATCAATGACGCCCTGCGGCGCCCGGTGACGCCGCGCCACTCCCTTATTTCTCGGCCTTGCCCTGCATGACCATGATGGTCTGCTGCATCAGCGCGCACAGGGTCTCCTTGCCCTCCCTGACCGCATACACTTCGGCCCTGGTGACGATCAGCGTGCGTCCCGGCCTGACGACCTGCCCGCGTGCGATCAGCTTGTCGCCGTCGGCCGGCGCGAGCAGGTTCATTTTGTACTCGACCGTCAGCACCGACGCATCCTCCGGCACGACCGTCATCGCCGCGTAGCCCGCCGCCGAATCGGCAATCATGCCGACCACACCGCCATGCACGAAGCCGTGCTGCTGCTCGATGCCCTCCCAGTGCGGCAGATGAATCTCGGCAAGCCCGTGATCAACGATCGGCATCGTCGCGCGGATCAGGTGCATGGCGCTCTGCCTGTCGAAGCTGGCAAGCACACGTTCGGTGATACGGGAATCAGCAATCTGCGTCATGGCGTGAGTGGTCGAAAACAAGGCATCAGAATAATCGAAGTGCTGCAGCGTGAGACCGCTGGCTCAGGCGGGCACGGCCACCGCCATCTGTCTCGACCGCCGAAACAGCCACAACGCGATGACGAAAGTCAGCAGGTTCCAGCCGACCCCGTTGATAAAGGCTGCCTGATAGCGGCCGGTCGCGTCGAAGATCACGCCGGACATCCATCCGCCCAGCGCCATGCCAATCAGCGTGCCGAGTATCACGCCGCCGACCCGCGCACCTGCTTCGTGCGGCGAAAAATATTCGCGAATGATGAGCGCGTAGGACGGCACAATGCCGCCCTGGACCAGCCCGAACAGCGCGGAGATGACGTACAGCGAAGCGAGACCGTCGAACGGCACGAAAAGCAGCAGCGCAATGCCCTGCAATGCCGATCCCGCCAACAATGTCTTCAGTCCGCCGATGTGATCCGATATCCATCCCGACGCCAGCCGGCTGACGATGCCGAAGCCCAGCATCAGCGACAGCATTTCCGCACCGCGAGACGCACCGAAGCCAAGGTCGGAGCAATACGCAACGATATGCACCTGCGGCATCGCCATCGCCACGCAACAGCCAACCCCCGCAATGAAGAGCGCCAGCTGCGCTTGCTTCGGCGCCAGGCCGAACGGCGCATCGCTTGCGTTTCCGGCCCGGCCCGGTGCTGGCGCCGCCACCGGCAGCACGGGCGGGCGCTGCCGCAACAGCAGGCTCAGCAAGGCCACGCCTGTTGCGCACAACACGCCGAGCAGCAGGTAGGTATCGCGCCAGCCAATCTGCTGCACACCGTACTGGACAACGGGCGGCCAGACGGTGCCGGCAAGGTAATTGCCGCTGGCGCAAACTGCCACGGCAATGCCCCGGCGGCGATTCCACCAGAGCGACGTGTCCGCAATCAGCGGCACGAACGCGCTTCCCGCACCGAGGAAACCGATCAGCGCGCCATGCGCGATGCCGAAAACCAGCAGGTTCGACGTGGTCCCGGCGATGGCAAAACCGGCCAGCAGACCGAGCGCGCCGAGCTGAATCACGCGGCTGATGCCAAACCGGTCGGCCCAGCGTCCGCACATGAGGCCGCCAACGCCAAATCCGATCATGCTCAGCGTATAAGGCAGCGACGCGTCGGCGCGACTGACGCCGAACTCACGCTGGATTTCCGGCAGCACCACCGACAGCACATACATGCCGCTGTTGCCCAGGGTGGCGACGGCCAGCACAATGAACAGCCTGAAAGCGGCATAACGGGAATCGATCAGGCTGCTGTCAGCGGGAACGTCGTGTCGGCTCATGGGATAAAAACTGGAATTATTGGAGTTTTTTCAAGCGGGTGCCGCTTGTGTTGTCGAGCAGGATGCTGAGGTAAATGCCGGGATCGCGCAAGCGTCCGGCATATTTGATCCCGGTCAATGACGCGCGGGTAGGCAGAGGCGGAAGATGGTCGATATACGGAGCATCTTCTGATGACGGCGAAAATCCCGATTCACCCCGCGCACCCCGAACGCATCTGCTGGGGATGCGACCGCTATTGTCCGGCGGATTCGCTCGCCTGCGGCAACGGCTCTGAACGCTGCCCGCATCCGGTCGAGCTGTTCGGGGCAGACTGGGCGCAGTGGAATCCGGCCCAACGGCCAGACGACAAATCAGGCCCGGCACCCGATCCCGGCGCTACGCCCCCGCGCGCGTCTGGTTGCGCCCCCCGTCCTTCGCCTGATACATCGCCCGGTCCGACTGGCTGATCAGCCGTTTCATCGCCTGATAGGTATCCATGTCCTTGGTCGGCCGCAGCACCGCCACGCCCAGGCTGATGGTGACCCGGATGTCCTTGCCATGAAAGGTGGCGCAGGTCAGGCCTTCAACGCCCTTGCGCAATCGCTCTGCCGCGGCCAGGGCCTCGTCCTCGCCGGTGCTGGGCATCAGGATCAGGAATTCCTCGCCGCCGAACCGGCCCAGCACATCAATCTCCCGAATGCTTTTCTGGCAAAAACTCACCAGGTTGCACAGCACCTCGTCGCCGATGTCATGCCCGTAGCTGTCGTTGACCTGCTTGAAATGGTCGATGTCGAACAGGATCAGCGCCAGCGGCGATGCATAGCGCTTGCTGCGGCCGATTTCCTGTTCGATCCGGCGCTCGACCTCAAGGCGATTCCACGCGCCCGTCAGGTAATCGGTGCGCGAACGGTTTTCCATCAGGTCGGTGTAGTCCTCCAGCCGGCTCATCGAATTGCGCAGCCCGAAAAGGCCGAGGAAGAGCAGGCAGGAAATGATCACGGACAGCACGCTGTCAGCCAGATGGTCGCTGTTCAGGGCCATCAGGTTCGGAAAGAAATGCTGGAAAGGCACCAGCCGGCGAATCGCCATCATGGCCAGTCCGCCGGCCAGCAGGAACGCCGCCGTCCGGTGATATCTCAGGCGGCTCGCAAGCGACAGCACGAGGACAGCCGCCGCGACCTGGATGAGGAACGCGACCAGATAAAAAACATAGGGGCTGTTGGACATGTTTGTTTTCGATGTCGTCATCCCGGCTGGCCGGGTGAACTGATCATGTCATGGGCCCGAAGGCGACCTTTGCTTCTTTTATATCTATGCTATACCGACTTTTCCCGAAAAAGTGACATTTAAAGCAACTATATTTGATAGGAAAAGTTGTTCTACGAATGAAATTTCCTTGCAGAAAAACTCAACGGAAAGGATGCGCCGCATAGCCATCCGTCAGCATGTGCAGGAAGCTGACCACGTCATCAATCTCGGCATCGGACAGCGCCGGCCGCTGGCCCGGCTTGCGGTCATACGGCGCTTCGTCGCGATTCACGTTCGTCCGCATCGGCGCCGGCAGGTCATCGAAGCGAAGGACCGTGTCATCAGCAGCGCGCGGATACCATTCGGCCGGATGCGTGTCCCGGCGAACATAAAAAGCAACCGCCTCACGCAGCGTGCCGATGTGCCCGTTGTGGAAAAAGGCCTTGCGCGTGCCGACGTTGCGCAGCGTCGGCACCTTGAATTTCCCGCATTCGCGTTCCGCGGCCGCACGACCGGCGCGCCCCGCGCGGCATAGGCCGAGGTCGTAATGCGCCGGCTCGGCATTTGCGGCAATCGTCGCATTGCGCGGCACGCCCAGCGCGTCATAGGTGAAGTCGGTGAACAATGGCGCGCTGCCATCGTCGCTTCGCTCGCTCGGATGACAGGCCGCACAGTTGCCCTTCTTCGGGTCATTGAAGAGCTTCAGGCCGCGCCGCTCGGATGCGGTCAGTTCGGCCTTGCCTGCAAGCCAGGCATCATATTTCGAATCGAAGGGCTGGAACTCCGGCGCCTCACGCTGGTAACGCTCGAGTGCGTGCCCGAGCGTCGCGAAGGCGGCATCGACGTCATCCAGGCTGGACCTGCCAAAGACACGCCGGAAATCGCCGGCGTACTTTGCGCGCCGCAGCTTTTCGACGACAGCCTTGCGTGTCAGGTTGGCCATCTCGTTGGCCGCCAGCAGTGGCCGCTCAGCCTGCGCCGCCAGCGTATCGGCACTGCCATCGTGATTGAAACCGCCGGCAGCCTTGCCCGTATCGTCATCGCTAAAGTCCGGCGTGGCAGCAAGGTAGCGCAGCGACGGCACGGCGCGCGTACCTGGCTGGTCAAGCTGCGGACCGCCGAGCTGTACCGCACGATCATTCGGCGCCGCATGCGCATGCTCGGGAGAATGGCAGCTGGCGCACGACTGTTTGCCGGAGGCAGACAGCAAGGGATCGTGGAAAATCAGCTCGCCGATAGCTGCGGCCGTCATGGCCTGCGCCGCGGGCACCGGTGCGCCGGCATCCTTCTCGGAGCAGCCGCCTGCTGCCAGCAGGGCGCACAGCACGGCCACGACAGGTCGGAAAGCGGGCATCGCAGGAGGAGATCGGTTTGTCCGGGGCAATGGTAACAAACCGGCTCGCCATCCTGCCGGCGCACAAGGCCGCGGACCGCCGCTGCGCCGTCCGTATAATGCGGGTGATTTGACTCTCTCCGGAGCTCCATGGATTCCGTGCCCTTGTGGGTGCAAGTGATCGCCCTCGTCGCGCTGACGGCCACGTCCGCGTTCTTCTCCATTTCGGAAACCGCGCTGATGGCGCTGAACCGCCACCGCATCAAGCACCTCGCGCGGCGCGGATCGCGGCTGGCGCAGACCACGCTGTGGCTGCTTGACCATACCGACCGGATGCTGTCGCTGATCCTGATCGCGAATACGCTGATCAATGCGCTGGTCACCGCGCTGGTCACCTCGATTGCGATCTCTGCATTCGGCAACAACCAGGAAGTGCTGACGATTGCCACTGCGGTGGTCGCGTTCTTCCTGATCGTGTTCGCCGAGATCACGCCGAAGGTCATCGGCGCCACCTATCCGGAACGCATTGCGCTGCCGGCCTCGTTCATCATCAAGCCGCTGATCTTCATCGGCAAGCCGGTGCTGTGGTTCGTGAACCTGTTCGTGCGCGGCCTGCTGCGGCTGCTGCGCATTCGCACCGGCAGTGAGGCACGCGACCAGCGGCTGTCACCGGAAGAGCTGCGCTCGATGGTGCTCGAAGGCGGCAACTTCATTCCGGTCAAGCACAAGAGCATCCTGCTGAACCTGTTCGACCTCGAGCGCGTCACCGTCGAAGATGTGATGACGCCGCGCTCACACATCGAGACGCTGAACCTGTCGCTGCCGGTTGACGAGGTCAAGCACGAGCTGACCACCTGCTATCACAACAAGCTGCTGGTGCACGAAGGCGAGATCAACCAGATCGTCGGCATCCTGCATGTGCGCAAGGCGATGGCGCTGCTGAACCAGGTCGACGAGCTGACGGTGGAACACTTCCGCGAGCTGCTGACGCCGCCTTACTTCATCCCGCCCGAGACTGACCTGTTCACCCAGCTGCAATACTTCCAGGAGAATCAGGAAAGGCTGGCGGTGATCGTCGACGAGTATGGTGAAGTGCAGGGGCTGGTGACGCTCGACGACATCATCGAAGAAATGGTCGGCGAGTTCACCACGTCCACCCCGGGCGCGACCCGTGCCGACCAGTTCGGCTGGGATGAACAAGGCGAATGCCTGCTCGAAGGTTCGGTCTCGCTGCGCGACATCAACAAGCGCCTCGGCCTTTCCCTGCCGCTCGACGGCCCGAAAACCGTCAATGGCCTGCTGCTGGAAATCCTGCAGGAAATCCCCGATGCCAGCGTCAGCGTGAAGATTGCCAACTGCGTGATCGAGATCGTGCAGGCACAAGAACAGGTGATCAAGATGGTCAAGCTGTACCGGCCGGACTGAGAGCCGAAGGCCGCGCTGCCGGCCGCCTGTTGCTCGCTTACGTCATTCCACCTGTCCGCGCCGCCGGCGCAAACCCGGCACCCGACCGGGCACGGCGCGCTCGCCATGCTGGCCCGATGGCTGCCGCATCATCGCGCGGCTGCCAACCCGGCCAGGACCCATGCGCCCCACTTCCACGCCTCCCACCTCCAGCTCCGGACTGCCGCGCGCCCTGCAACAGGCGGGCAAGCTCGGCGCGCAACAAATCGATGCGATCCAGCGCAGCGCCCTGGCCGACAAACTGCCGTTCATCGACGCACTGCTACGCAGCGGCGCACTGGACGCCCGCTCGCTCGCCATGTTCTGCGCAACGCATTTCGGGTGCCCGTTGTTCGATCTCACCGCGCTCGACGTGCAGGCGCTGCCGCAGAAGGTCATCGACGACCGCCTGATGCAGTCGCATCGCGTCGTGGTGCTCGCACGGCGCGCGCACAAGGTCGCGGTCGCGATCGCGGACCCGACGCAGACGCAGGCGCTCGATCAGGTGAAGTTCCAGACCGGGCTGGCAGTCGATCCGGTGGTGGTGCCGCTGCCGCAACTCACCGACCTGATTGCGCAGCTGTCGCAAAGCGCGGAGCAGAATCTGTCGGCGCTGATCGGCGACGAACTCGACGCCGTCGCGCTCGTGGACGAGCCCGGCAATGCGGCCCCCGACAGTACGACCAGCGAAATCGATGACGCGCCGGTGGTGCGCTTCCTGCAGAAGATGCTGACCGACGCGATCAACCTCGGCGCCTCCGACCTGCATTTCGAGCCTTTCGAAAAGTTCTACCGCATCCGCTTTCGCATCGACGGCGAACTGCGCGAGGTCGCACAGCCGCCGCTGGCGATCAAGGAAAAGCTGGCGTCGCGCATCAAGGTGATCTCTCGGCTCGACATCGCCGAGAAGCGCGTGCCGCAGGACGGCCGGATGAAGCTGTCGCTGTCCGGCACGCGCAGCATCGACTTCCGCGTGTCGACGCTGCCCACGCTGTTCGGCGAGAAGATCGTCATGCGCATCCTCGACGGCAGCCAGGCGCAGCTCGGCATCGACGCACTCGGCTACGAGCCGGCACAGAAGGCGCTGCTGCTGGAAGCGATCCGGCGCCCCTACGGCATGGTGCTGGTGACCGGCCCGACCGGTTCGGGCAAGACCGTGTCGCTGTATACCTGCCTGAACCTGCTGAACAAGCCGGGCATCAACATCGCCACCGCCGAAGACCCGGCCGAAATCAACCTGCCCGGGGTCAATCAGGTAAACATCAACGAGCGCGCCGGCCTGAGCTTCCCGGTCGCGCTGCGCGCCTTCCTGCGGCAGGACCCGGACATCGTGATGGTCGGCGAGATCCGCGACATCGAGACGGCCGACATCGCGATCAAGGCCGCGCAGACCGGGCACATGGTGTTTTCCACGCTGCACACCAATGACGCGCCGTCGACGCTGACACGCCTGCTGAACATGGGCGTGGCGCCGTTCAACATCGCGTCGGCCGTCACGCTGATCACCGCGCAGCGGCTGGCGCGCCGGCTGTGCGGCTGCAAGCAGCCGGTCGAGCTGCCGCGCGATGCGCTGCTGGCCGCCGGCGTCGCCGAAGCCGAGCTCGGCGGCTGGGTACCCTACCGCGCAGTCGGCTGCGAACGCTGCAACGGCAGCGGCTACAAGGGCCGCGCCGGCGTCTACCAGGTGATGCCGGTCAGCGAGGCGATCGAGGGCATCATCCTCGCGCACGGCAGCGCGCTCGAGATCGAAGCGCAGGCGCGCCGCGAAGGCGTGCTGACGCTGCGCGAGGCCGGCCTGCTGAAAGTCCGGCAGGGGCTGACCAGCCTCGAGGAAATCCTCGGCTGCACCAATGCCTGACGGCGCCGCACACGAGTTGTCCCACCCGTTTCCAAGGAGCGCGCGATGGCCCTTCTCCCCGGCCCCGTGAAAAAACCCGCCGATGTCCTGTTCGCGTGGGAAGGCAGCGAACGCGGCGGCCGGCCCGCCAGCGGCGAAATACGCGCGCCGAATGCGCCGACGGCCAGTCTGCAGCTGCGCCGTCAGGGCATCACGGTCGTGCGGCTGAAGAAGAAGCCCGCGCCGCGCGGGCGCAAGGTCGGCGCGAAGGACTTGTGCGTGTTCACGCGGCAGCTGGCGACGATGATGAAGGCCGGCGTGCCGCTGCTGCAGGCCTTCGACATCGTCGCGCGCGGCCATGCGAACCCGGCAGTGATGCGGCTGCTGCTCGACATCCGCGCCGACATCGAAACAGGCACCAGCCTGGCGCAGGCTTTCCGCCGCCATCCGCAATATTTTGACCGGCTGTACTGCAGCCTCGTCGCCGCCGGCGAACAGGCCGGCATTCTCGAAGACGTGCTCGCGCGGCTGGCGACTTACAAGGAAAAGACGCTGGCCCTCAAGGGCAAGATACGTTCCGCGCTGTTCTATCCGGCCGCGGTGCTGGCAGTGGCCGTGATCGTCACCGCGGTGATCATGGTCTGGGTCGTACCGTCGTTCAAGAACGTGTTCGAAAGCTTCGGCGCGGAGCTGCCCTTGCCGACGCTGTTCGTCATCTGGCTGTCAGACCAGTTCGTCGCTTACTGGCACCTGGCCTTTGGCGCGACGGCTGTTGCGGTCGCGCTGTTCGTGCGCAGCTGGAAGCGCTCGCCTGCGCTGCAGGCCGCGACCGACCGCCTGCTGCTGCGGCTGCCCCTGTTCGGGCCGCTGATACGCAAGGCCGTGATCGCGCGCTGGACGCGCACGCTGGCGACGATGTTTGCCGCCGGCGTGCCCTTGGTAGAATCGCTCGAGCCGGTCGGCGGCGCCGCCGGCAATGCGGTGTACCATGAGGCCACGCTGCGCATCGCCGCTGCCGTGGCCAGCGGCACCAGCCTCACCGCAGCGATGCAGCAGTCGCAGGCCTTCCCGTCCATGGTCACGCAGATGGCCGCGATCGGCGAAGAGTCAGGAGCGCTCGACGACATGCTGCGCAAGGTCGCCGAATTTTACGAAGAAGAAGTCGATGCGGCCGTCGCGTCGCTGTCCTCGCTGCTGGAGCCGCTGATCATGGTGGTCCTGGGCGGGCTGATTGGAGGATTGGTGATAGCAATGTACCTGCCGATTTTCAAGCTCGGGTCGGTGGTCTGATGGAAGGCCTGGCCTCGCTGCTGTTCGGCGCGCCGCCCGGCACCGCCGCCGCCACGATTGCGTGGACGCTGCTCGGGCTGCTGGCCGGCAGCTTCCTCAGCATGGTGATCCACCGCGTCCCGGTCATGATGCAACGGGAAAGCGACAACTACATCGCAATGGAACGCGACGAGCCGCTGCCGCACACGGGCCGCTACAACCTGCTGGTGCCGCGCTCGGCCTGCCCCGCGTGCGGGCATACGTTGTCGCCGTTCGAAAACATCCCGCTGTTCGGCTGGCTGTGGCTGCGCGGCCGCTGCCGCCACTGCCGCACTCCCATCCCGATTCGCTATCCGCTGGTCGAGCTGCTGTCCGCGCTGCTGGCTGCGCTGCTGGTCTGGCGCTTCGGCAGCGGCGCTGTCGGCATCGCCGCGCTGGCACTGGCGTGGACGCTGGTTGCGCTGACCTTCATCGACCTCGACACGCAGATCCTGCCGGACGACCTGACGCTGCCGCTGCTGTGGGCCGGGCTGCTGGTCAACCTGTCGGGCCTGTTCGTGCCGCTGGCCGACGCGGTCATCGGCGCCGCCGCCGGTTACCTGTCGCTGTGGACCGTGTACTGGCTGTTCCGCTTCGCCACCGGCCGCGAAGGCATCGGCTATGGCGACTTCAAGCTGCTGGCCGCGCTCGGCGCGTGGCTCGGCTGGATCATGCTCCCCATGATCGTGCTGCTGTCGTCGCTGCTGGGCGCGGTGGCCGGGCTGCTGCTGATCGCGTTGCGCCGGCACCAGCGCGACAAGCCGATTCCGTTCGGCCCCTTCCTCGCGCTGGCCGGAGGGGTCGCGCTGGTCTATGGCCGCGAGATCGTCGATGCGTGGCTGGGCCGGCTGCCATGAAGGCGATGCCTTCTTTCCCGACACCCCGACACTTTCAGGACCCAGCAGATTGCCATTTGAAAAATTTTCCATCGGCCTGACCGGCGGCATCGGCAGCGGCAAATCCTTCGTCGCCGACCTGTTCGCCGCGCTTGGTGCGAGCGTCATCGACACCGACCAGATCGCGCACCAGCTGACCGCGCCCGGCGGCCGCGCGATGCCGGCGATCCGCGACAGCTTCGGCGCATCCTTCGTGACCGCCGAGGGCGCGCTCGACCGCGCGGCGATGCGCGCTCGGGTATTTGCCGATGACGGCGCGCGCCGGCAGCTCGAAACCATCCTGCACCCGATGATCGGCGCCGACACCGACGCGGCAGCACAGGCCGCCGATGGCGACTACCTGATCTTCGTCGTGCCGCTGCTGGTCGAGTCCGGCCGCTGGGTCGCGCGGGTCGACCGCGTGCTGGTGGTCGACTGCCCCGAGGCACTGCAGGTCGAACGCGTCATGCGGCGCAGCCAGTTGCCGGCGGCACAGGTCGAGGCCATCATGGCCAGCCAGGCCAGCCGGCAGCAGCGGCTCGCGGTCGCCGACGACGTCATCGTCAACGACGGCCAGCGGGCGCCGGTCGAGGCCGCCGTGGCGGCGCTGCACGCGCAATATCTGGAGTTCGCCCGGAAAAAATCCGATGCAGCAGCGGCCAAAGGTTTGTAATTTCCGGCCGCTTCGGTCAGAATCTATTACTTAATTTCTAGCCAACTTGCGGGGACACGCCCTTGACCGTCTACGAATACCCTTTCAACGAGCGTATTCGCACGCTGCTCAGGCTGGAGGACCTCCACGAGAAGTTCGAATTCTTCATCCGCCACGATCACCCGCTGCAGCATCATGTCGCGCTTGCGACGATCTACGAGATGCTCGAAGTCGCCGGGCGCGCGGACCTCAAAACCGACCTGCTGCAGGAACTGGACCGTCAGAAACACACGCTGCTGGGCTTCAAGTCCAACCCGAACGTGGAAGCGACGCGGCTCGATGCGATCCTGAACGACATCGAGCAGACCAGCGCAGCGCTGATTGGCATGCAGGGCAAGACAGGCCAGCACATTCGCGACAACGAATGGCTGATGAGCATACGCGGCCGCACCATCATCCCCGGCGGCGCCTGTGAATTCGACCTGCCGTCTTACCATGCGTGGCAACAGCTGCCGGCCGAGCAGCGCCGCCACGACATCCTCAGCTGGTTCGCGCCGCTCGAGCCGCTGTTCGCCGCCATCCGCATCGTCCTGCGGCTGCTGCGCGAGTCCGGTCGTGCGACGCAGATCATCGCGATCGCCGGCAGCTACCAGCAGATGCTGCAGGGACGCAGCTACCAGCTGCTGCGCGTGCATATCGACGGCAGCCTCGGCGCGATCCCCGAGATCTCGGCCAACAAGTATGTGCTGTGGATACGCTTTACCAGCCAGGGCGGCGACCTGAAGCCCAAACCCTACGAAGGCGACGTGCCCTTCGAACTGACCCTCTGCAATTTCTGATTATCTGACCGCAAAGATGGTAGCTGTCGTTGAATGCCCGACCTGCGGCGCAAAAGTCGAATGGACCGAAGCCAGCAAGTACCGGCCGTTCTGCTCCGAGCGCTGCAAGCAGATCGACCTGGGCGCGTGGGCGGAAGAAAAATACAAGATCGCCGGCAGGCCGCCGGACGAAGAACAGGACCCGGACGAACTGCAGTGAATACGCCGGACGGTCGCCGCGCCCGCCGGGGACGCTCGGCCGTTCAGCCGTAGCGCACGCCGTCCAGCGACGCCAGCAGCGGTATCGTCGCCGGCAGCACCGGCTCCACCTGCACGCTGCCCTGCCAGGCCAGCTGCTGCCCCTCGAGGCCCTCGGGCTCGCCCTGCCATTCGCGGCTGATGTAGAAATGCAGCCGCACATGCGCATGCGGATACACATGCTCGACGCCGCACCATGGCTCGGCGGACACGATGGTCACGCCGATCTCCTCGGCAAACTCGCGCTTCAACGCATCGAGCACCGACTCGCCGGGCTCGACCTTCCCGCCCGGGAATTCCCAATAGCCCGCATACGGCTTGCCGTCCGGACGCTGGCCGAGCAGAACGTCGCCGTTCGGCTTCATCAGGATGCCGACTGCAACGTCGATCGGCCGCGCGGCGTCGCCCATTGCCGTCAGGCCGTGTGCTTGCCGGCCCAGTCGCGCGCGAACTGCCACGCGACACGCCCCGAACGCGAGCCGCGCTGCAGCGCCCAGCGCAGCGCTTCCGGCTCGGCCTCGGCGAACTGCGACTCGGGCACGCCGAAATGCTTCAGCCAGTGCAGCACGATGTCGACGTAGTCATCCTGACGGAAAGGATAGAACGACAGCCACAGGCCGAAGCGCTCGGACAGCGAGATCTTTTCCTCGACCGTCTCGCCCGGATGAAGGTCACCATCGTCGACGTGGCGATAGGATTCGTTATCGGAAAATTTCTCCGGCAGCAGGTGGCGGCGGTTCGACGTCGCATAGATCAGCACATTGTCCGACTGCGACGCGACGCTGCCATCGAGCGCGACCTTCAGCGCCTTGTAGCCGCCCTCGCCTTCCTCGAACGACAGGTCGTCACAGAAGATCACGAAGCGTTCGGGACGGTCGGCGACCATCTCGACGATGTCGGGCAGGTCGACCAGATGCTCCTTGTCGACCTCGATCAGGCGCAGCCCCTGCGGCGCATATTGCGCGAGGCAGGCCTTGATCAGCGACGACTTGCCGGTACCGCGCGCGCCGGTCAGGAGCACGTTGTTGGCCGGCTTGCCGGTAACGAACTGCTCCGTGTTCTGCTCGATCTGCGCCTTCTGCGGACCGATGTTGCGCAGGTCGTCAAAGCTGATCCGCGCCGGATTGCGCACCGGCTGCAGGTAACCGCGGCCGTCGCGCGGCACGCGCCAGCGGAAGGCGGTGGACGCGTTCCAGTCGGCCTCGATGGCCGGGCCGGGCAAGAGTTTCTCAACGCGCGCCAGAACCGCTTCGGCGCGCTGCAGGAATTGTTCGAGTTCTTTCATGCTTTTTTCGTGTTTGTCGAGGGACGGTCGCAAGACACTGAATTCCGACCGGCGCCGGGATGACAATGCTGAAGCCGAAGGCCCTTAAATCGTCATCCCGGCGCTGGCCGGGATCCAGCGGCTTCGGATCACCGCCGGAATCCATGGACTGCTACCAGCTCAAGACCGGTAATCCGCATTGATCGATACATACTCATGCGACAGGTCGCAGGTCCAGACCGTTGCCGCCGCTTCGCCGCGCGCGAGCGTCACGCGCACGGTGATCTCGCTCTGCTTCATCACGCGCTGGCCGTCCTCTTCCTTGTAGTCGGGGTTGCGGCCGCCCTGCTTCGCGACCCAGACGTCGTCGAGGTAGAGGTCGATCTTGCCGACATCGAGATCGGCCACGCCCGCATAACCGATCGCCGCCAGGATGCGGCCAAGGTTCGGGTCGGACGCGAAGAAAGCCGTCTTCACCAGCGGCGAATGGCCAATCGCGTAAGCGATCTTGCGGCACTCCTCGGCGTCGCGGCCCTGCTCGATGTTGATGGTGATGAACTTGGTCGCGCCTTCGCCATCGCGCACGATCAGTTGCGCCAGCTCCTGCGACAGCCACGTGACCGCCGCAGACAGCGCCTGGTATTCGTCCGACTCGGCGCTCGTCACTTCGAGCTCGCCGGCGCCGGTGGCCACCAGCATGAACGAGTCATTCGTCGACGTGTCGCCGTCGATCGTGATGCAGTTGAACGACGCGTTCGCCGCATCCTTCACCATCTGATCCAGCAACGGCTGCGGCACCTTCGCGTCGCACGCGACGAAGCCGAGCATGGTCGCCATGTTCGGCTTGATCATGCCGGCGCCCTTCGAGATGCCGGTCAGCGTGACCTTCTTGCCGGCCACCGTCACCGTGCGCGACGCCGCCTTCGGCAGCGTGTCGGTGGTCATGATCGACTGCGCGGCGCTGAACCAGTGGTTGTCGGCGAGGTTCGCGATCGCCTGCGGCAGGCCGGCAACCAGCTTGTCGACCGGCAGCGGCTCGAGGATCACGCCGGTCGAGAACGGCAGCACCTGCGACGCTTCGCAGCCGAGCAGCCTGGCCAGCGCATCGCAGGTTGCCTGCGCATTCGCGAGACCCGCCTCGCCGGTGCCCGCGTTCGCATTGCCGGTGTTGACCACCAGCGCCGTGATCGGCTTGCCGGAGGTCGCGGCCAGCGCGAGGTGCGCCTTCGACAGCTGCACCGGCGCCGCGCAGAAGCGGTTGGTGGTGAACACGCCGGCGACCGTCGCGCCCGGCGCGAGCTTCATCACCAGCAAGTCCTTGCGGTTGGCCTTCTTGATGCCGGCTTCCGCATATCCGAGCTGGAGACCCGGCACGGGTTTCAGTTTCGACGGGGTGACGAGGGGAAAGTTGACGGCCATGGTCGTGCCTTCGTGAGTCAGTGATTCAGCGTTCAAAAGACGCTGGATCCCGGCCTGCGTCGGGATGACCATGCAAAGGCAGACAGCCCTTCGAACGTCATCCCGGCGCAGGCCGGGATCCAGTGTCGTTAACCTTCGTGCCGGCCGACGCCGGCCCTTACATCAAGCCAGCTTGCCGTGGCACTGCTTGTACTTCTTGCCGCTGCCGCAGGGGCAGGGGTCGTTGCGGCCGACCTTCGGCAGTCCGCTGGCGGCGGTCGCCGCATCGGCCTGGCCTTCCGGCGCCGCCGGCGCCAGCAGTTCTTCCGGCGAGGCGGACGGGTTGAAGTCCGCATGCTGGTAGTTCACGTTCTCGAGATGCGGATGCGTCATCTGCTGCTCCGCGGCCTCGATCTCTTCCTGCGACTGGATGCGCACCGTCATGATCACGCGCACGACGTCGTTGCGGATCAGGTCCAGCATCTGCGCAAACAGCTGGAAGGCTTCGCGCTTGTATTCCTGCTTCGGGTTCTTCTGCGCATAGCCACGCAGGTGGATACCCTGACGCAGATGATCGAGCGCGGCGAGGTGCTCGCGCCAGTGCGTGTCCATGCTCTGCAGCATGACGTTGCGCTCGAAGCCGCCGAAATGCTCGGCGCCGACGAGGTCGACCTTCGACTGGTAAATCTGGTCGGCCGCCGCGATCAGGCGCTCAAGCAGTTCCTCATCGGTCAGTTCCGGTTCGGCTTCAAGCATCGCGGTGAACGGCACGTCGATCTGCCACTCGAGCAGCAGCACGCCCTGCAGGCCCGGCAGGTCCCACTGCTCTTCCATCGAGCCTTCCGGCACGTACTGGCGGAACAAGTCGGTGAACACGCCGTGGCGCAGCGCGATGCTGGTCTCGGCCATGTCGTCGGTCTCGAGCAGCTCGTTGCGCTGCTGGTAGATCACCTTGCGCTGGTCGTTCGCGACGTCGTCGTACTCGAGCAGCTGCTTGCGGATGTCGAAGTTGCGCGCCTCGACCTTGCGCTGCGCCGATTCGATCGAACGCGACACGATGCCGGCCTCGATCGGCTCGTCTTCCGGCATGTTCAGCCGTTCCATCACCGCGCGCACGCGGTCGCCGGCGAAGATGCGCAGCAGCTGGTCGTCGAGCGACAGGTAGAAGCGCGACGAACCCGGGTCGCCCTGGCGGCCGGAACGGCCGCGCAGCTGGTTGTCGATGCGGCGCGATTCGTGGCGCTCGGTGCCGATGATATGCAGGCCGCCGGCGGCCACCACATGCTCGTGCAGCGACTGCCATTCGTCGCGCAGCGTCTGCGCGCGCGCCGCCTTTTCTTCAGCCGACAGCGACTCGTCAGCCTCGATGAACTGGATCTGCTTGTCGACATTGCCGCCCAGGACGATGTCGGTGCCGCGACCAGCCATGTTGGTCGCAATCGTGATCATCTTCGGGCGACCGGCCTGCGCGACGATCTCCGCTTCACGCGCGTGCTGCTTTGCGTTGAGCACGTTGTGCGGCAGGTTTTCTTTCGTCAGCAGGTTCGAGATCAGCTCGGAATTCTCGATCGACGTGGTGCCGACCAGCACCGGCTGGCCGCGCTCGTAGCAGTCGCGGATGTCGGTGAGCACAGCGCGGTACTTGCCGGCGGCGTTCTTGAACACCTGGTCCTGGCGGTCCTTGCGAAGGCTCGGCCGGTTCGGCGGGATCACCACGGTCTCGAGCGCGTAGATCTCCTGGAATTCATACGCTTCGGTGTCGGCGGTGCCGGTCATGCCGGACAGCTTGCCGTACAGGCGGAAGTAATTCTGGAACGTGATCGACGCCAGCGTCTGGTTCTCGTTCTGGATGCGCGCGCCTTCCTTTGCCTCGACGGCCTGATGCAGGCCGTCGGACCAGCGGCGGCCCGCCATCAGGCGGCCGGTGAATTCGTCGACGATCACCACTTCGCCGTTCTGCACCACGTACTGCTGGTCCTTGTGGAACAGCACATGCGCGCGCAGCGCCGCGTACAGGTGGTGGATCAGCGTGATGTTCGATGCGTCGTACAGCGATGCGCCTTCGGCCAGCAGGCCCATCTCGGTGAGGATGCGCTCGGCCTTTTCATGACCGGCCTCCGTCAGCAGCACCGTGTTGGCCTTTTCGTCCTTCGTGTAGTCGCCCGGCACCTCGACCTTGCCCTTGCCGTCGGACGTCTCCTCGCCGACCTGCAGCGTCAGCATCGGCGGCAGCGCGTTCATCTTGACGTACAGCTCGGTATGGTCCTCGGCCTGGCCGGAGATGATCAGCGGGGTGCGCGCCTCGTCGATCAGGATCGAGTCCACCTCGTCGACGATCGCGAACGCCAGACCGCGCTGCACGCGCTCGGCGGCCGTGTAGACCATGTTGTCGCGCAGGTAGTCAAAGCCGAACTCGTTGTTGGTGCCGTAGGTGATGTCGGCCGCATACGCGCCCTGTTTCACGTCATGCGCGGCCTGCGACAGGTTGATGCCGGTGGTCAGGCCGAGCCAGCCGTACAGGCGGCCCATCCATTCGGCGTCACGCTGCGCGAGGTAATCGTTGACCGTGACGATATGCACGCCCTTTCCGGTCAGCGCATTCAGGTAGGCCGGCAGCGTGGCCATCAGCGTCTTGCCTTCGCCGGTCGCCATCTCGGCGATCTTGCCCTGGTGGAGCACCATGCCGCCGAGCAGCTGCACGTCGAAATGCCGCATCTTCAGCACCCGCTTCGACGCTTCGCGGCAAACCGCGAAGGCTTCGGCGAGGATGTCATCGGTGGTTGCGCCGGCGGCCAGCTTCGCCTGCAGCTCCGGCGTCTTCGCCTTCAGCTCGTCGTCGGACAGTTTCTCAAGTGCCGGCTCGAGCGCATTGATCGCTCGGACGGACTTTTGCAGCTGCTTGAGCAGGCGCTGGTTGCGGCTGCCGAAAATCTTGGTCAGTAGGGACATGCCAAATGTCGAAAGTGTCAGGGCCTTGCGGCGGTTAAGGCGCGCCTTCGTGCGCGCACGGGCCGGCGTCGGCCAAAGCCGCGATTCTAGCATGTGCCCCCTTCTTGACAGACTGCCACTTCAGGCAGCGTTGACGCTGTGCTAAGGTTGCCGGATGGCGAAAAATCCCCCGAACTTCACGCCGGCCCGGCGGCCCGGTCCGCGCCCCGGCGCGAAGGAGGCCTTCGAGTTCCTGCAGTCCAGCGACAAGCTGGCCGGCCTGCTGCCGGCCGCGCGCCGCGTCGGCCAGCTGCAGGCGGACTGCGAACGGCTGCTGCCGACCCTGTTCGCCAATTGCCGCGCGATGCAGATTCGCGAAGGCCAGCTGCAGGTCGCGGTGCCGAATGCGGCGCTGGCGACACGGCTCCGGCAGATGTTGCCAAAATTGCAGGAAGGCCTGCGTGAAAAAGGCTGGCCGTT
>JACCEE012407270.1_pt1 | contig 26228 bp, 20 predicted proteins | sample 7449931 | NCBI WGS metagenome assembly JACCEE01 (sample SAMN15323457, study PRJNA562643) | freshwater metagenome | isolation source: river surface water | place: USA:Blue River Watershed | collected 2017-08-19 | reverse complement strand
GCTCAATGCCTTGCAAAGAGAGTCGCATATCTCCCACTTCACCTTAGATCAAGCCATCGAACAGGCCCAGCGCATTGGCGCGAAAAAAACCTACTTTACACACATAGCACATCGGCTTGGACTCCATGCTGAAGTAGAAAAGGAACTTCCAGAAGGGATGTATTTGGCTTTTGATGGTCTTAAGTTGCACGTTTAACCATGCACTTGACCTACCATTTTCTACGGTTCCTCGCTCCGGCACTTTCGGATTCGTTTGCAGGTAATACCATTGTGGCCTGCTTTTCTCAAAGCAAGGATGAACTGGTATTTGAGACCGAAGGAGCTCAGGGAACACAGTTTATCCGCGCCCACCTACTTCCTCCCCAGGTATCCCTTTCCTTTCCGAGTGAGTTTCACCGAGCCAAGCGGAATTCAGTTAGCCTCTTTGAAAGCCTGATTGGGGATCAAATCCGATCTTGCCGGGTGTTTTCAAATGAAAGAGCCTTAAAGTTTGAATTATCCTCAGGCAAAGTGCTGGTCTTCAAACTCCATGGAAATCGAAGCAATTGCCTGCTTTACCTTCCGGAAGCAGTTGAACCCGAGATATGGTTTAGAAATGTAATTTCAGAAGATAAAGTCCTGGATTGGAGGACCTTGGATCGGAACCTTGATTTGAGCTTGGAGCATTTCATTCAACTGGAAGGTAATGTTTCTCAGTTTTTACCCACCCTAGGTCCTGTACCTCGAGCCTGGCTGAAGCAAAAAGGTTACCTAGAACTTGACTTGAATGCAAAATGGGACTTGATTCAAGAACTAGTAGACCTCTTGGATAGCCCTTTGTATACTTTGGTGGAAAAAGAAGGTGAACTCCAGCTTAGTCTACTCCCAGAGACAGAGGCAAAGGCAACGTATGCAGATCCCATTCGTGCTTGCAATGAACTGTTTTACCAAGCCTTGGTGCTCGGAAGTTTTGAAAAAGAGAAAAACTACCTCCTGAAATCCTACCAGGATCAACTCAAAAGAACAGAAGCCTACCTTAAGAAGTCAGGAGAAAAACTTCAGGAACTCAAAGATTCTCCTCCTCCATCTCAACTTGCGGATGTCATCATGGCCAATCTTCATGTATTTGGAGAAACTACCCGAGAGGCAGAATTGGTAAATTTTTACACCGGAGAAACGGTAAAAGTAAGCCTCAAACCCAATCAAAAACCGCAAGACCTCGCTACATCTCTCTACCGGAAATCAAAAAATAGACAGCTGGAAATTGATCAATTGGAAAAAACTTTGGCCGCTAAAAAAGCACAGGCAAAGTCCCTTCAATCCCTACTCGAAAACCTCCAGAAAGCTCAGGATTTCAGGGCATTGAAGAAATTTAAAAAGGATCATAAGGAAGACCTTCCTTCATCTAAAACTGAAGTGAGTAGCCCTTTCAAAGTATTTGAAGTAGAAGGATTTACGATCTGGGTTGGAAAATCCGCCAAAGACAATGATGAGATGCTTCGCAACTACGTACACAAAGACGACCTATGGCTCCATGCTCGACAAGTGCCTGGTTCCCATGTCATCATTCGGAGAAAAGGCATGCCTAGTGTCCCGCAGCAGGTTGTAGAACGGGCTGCTTCCTTGGCTGCGTTTTACTCCAAACTCAAAACCGACTCCCTGAGTCCAGTAATCGTCACTGAAGCCAAATTTGTTAGAAAAGTGAAAGGTTCTGCTCCAGGATCCGTAGTCGTAGACAAAGAAAAAGTGATCCTGGTAGCCCCTAAAGGACCTGATCAAGACACTGCGCTGAATTCCTAATTTCTTAGACCAAAAAGCAATTCGGCCCTTTTTTACCCATTTAGGATAAGAAAGGGCCGTGTTTTTTTATCTCTCGAATAAATACCGAAAAGGAAAGTCGCTCAGCCTAGGTACACGTCAGTAGGCTTCTTTTGAACCAGGTTACGAAATAGTACTCCTAGCAGTCCGGAGCATCCTCCAAGGATAAAACCCAATACTGCGGTCAATACCATTAAACTTAGTCCTGAGCCAAGGCCCATTATTGCCCCCATCTTGTCAGGAAGCGTACTAGAAGTTATTGCAGAAATGTAGAGCGTCTGACCCAACCAAGCCACACCCATTCCCAAGCCTCCACCTAGAAATCCTCCCCAGTTGCTAGGACGAATCAGTGCAGCCAGCACAGCAACGGCAATCATCACGACCCAGTAAGGCGCTACACTATTTAGAAAAACGACGACTAAGGTGCTCAACAGCGTGAATAATAGAAATTTCATAGGTAGGCTTAGTTTAAAATCGTTTTGAATAATACTCCTTTTTGCTCTTCCTTCTTCTTCAACCCAAAATCTACATAATCACCTTTGGCCCAAATGGGAATGAAATTATCGTAGAATTTGCTTCCAGGATTCCCAGATTGCCCTCCAGGATAAATACCAAAAGCTTTGATCGTAGGACCCATCTCTACCACCATTCTCCAACTTGCTCCATGTCTACCACCGGTAGCATTGAGGATGCCAGCGCCACCTCCTGTATATACATTAGGTACAGAGAAAGCCTTGAAGGTCGGCACAAGGTGCTGGATGGTTGTTTTCTTATAGTCTGCCCATCCGTAATCTCCCTCTTCAGCTTCCCACTTTTTCATGGCCACCAGCAAGGAATCAAAACCAACTTGGACGTGGTATTGGGCTGTTTGAATACCCGCTGCCATGTGGACATCAAAAACCGCATCCTCTGGTGTATCACGCATCAAGGCAATCGTTTGGTAGTTGTTTGGACGTACCACTGGGGCACCTTGATCCATCAATTCTCTCCAAATACTTTCTGCGGTTTCCGCAAACCAAATCGAATAAAGCGTTTGTCCTTTCTTAGCAGGATCAGCAAAATAGTCCCAGCCTTTCAAGTCTGCTAGGTACTTTTGAGCCTCCTTGGAGGATGCTCCATACCCAGCCAATAAGTTGAGGAGTACGGGTAAAGATTCCGCGGCTTGCAAGTTGTAGGAATCGTACTGCAAGGCCTTCATATCCTCCACCGTAATCTGATCCATGGCGGTCAATTTGCTATTCAATCTTCGGTTGCGGTAATGTTCGAAGGAGTGATCAAAAGTATAGTAAGGATAGGTGCTGTCTACCGGATGCTGGTTGGCAGAAGAAACGAACCCACGCTCAGGATTGAGGGAATTCGCATTGTGTTCGAAAGGAATATATCCTTGCCATTCCATTCTAGGGTCAGCACCATCCATAAAGAATTTGCCTTGCTCCTTCCACTTCAATGGGAATTTCCCTTGAATGCGCATGGCGATATCCCCAGTTTTGGAAGCAAAAACGAAGTTTTGAGCAGGAGCAGCATAGTCCTTCAACGCTTCCGTATAGCCTGCATGATTGGTGGCCTTATTCATTTGCAGAAATGTTTTCTGCTCATTAGAGGTACCCTGATGCACAATCCAACGGAGTGCAAAATTAACATCCTGACGGTCTGATTTAAAGGATTTGTCGTAGACCACTGGCCCATAATGCGTGTACACCACAGTATCCAAGAATGCTTCCTCCCCTTTTACCTTAATTTCTTCAATTCTAAATTCGGATTTTTTCCATTCCTCCCCATACTTGTATGCTTTTCGGGACGCATCTTGGAAAGTAATCTTATACCAATCTCGCGTATCCTTGGTAGCATTGGTTACTCCCCAGGCAATGTGCTCGTTGAAGCCAGAAATTACTCCCAAAGCACCAGGAAGGGTCGCTCCCTTTACAGTATGCTGCGGAGTGCTCAACTGCATGGAATACCAGAGTGAAGGTAAATTCAAACTTAGGTGGGGGTCGTTGGCAAGAATGGGATGCCCATTTTTGGTTTTCTTTCCACTCACCGCCCAGTTATTGGACCCTGTACCTTCCGTAGGCTGTGCCAAGGCCTCCAATTGAAGCGTCTCCTCCGGATAGGTTAAACTATCCGGCTTGGCTGGATACAAGGATTGAAAATCCCAAACCCGTTCTTTTTCAATTACGGGATCATTATCGCGAGGGAAGTCAGGATACAGACGATCCAAATTTGCCTTACCTAATATTTTCTTCAAGTTACTGTACTCCAAATCCCGATCCCCAACCAACATGTCAGACATGTACTTAAGTAAAAGCAGGGATTTATAGGCAGACCAGGCTTCGGGCTTGTAGTTCAAAATCTTGTATTCTACCGGTAGCCTCGCATCGGTCAATTGATTGATGTATTGATTAACCCCATCAGAATAGGCCTCTACCAAGGCTAAGGTGGCTGGATCTTCTTTCTCTAAATAGGCAATACCCAATTCAGCACCATAAGCCAAGCCTTTTCGACGAGTCATTCGATCGAGTTCCAAAGCCATTGGTCCTACCAATTCCGCTAGTCTACCTGCAGCTGCGCGAGTCTGGAATTCCATTTGCCAAAGTCGGTGCTTTGCAGTGATGTAGCCCTGTGCTCGGTAAAGATCCAATTCATTCTCCGCATAGATATGGGGGATCAATTGTTCGTCATAGACCACCTCCACCGGAGCATCCAAATTTTCCAGGTCTATCGATTCTTCAGCAAGTTGGTCTTCTGAGAAGGCGTTTTGCCAAAATCCATGATTTGGATCGAGCAAGGGTGCGATAGGTGGAATCTGTCCAAAAGGCAGCGCTACCAGTACCCCTAAGGCACAGGTAACAACAAGCGTACTGATAAAGGAAAGGTATTTCATGGCCAAATCCTGGGTTGGTTAGTTGCTTGGGTTACTAATTGTATCGGAAACTTAGGGAATTTTAAAATCAAAAAAAATCCCCGACGGGCTGTTCGGGGATTTGAGGATTTTATTGAATAGTAATTGGGAGTTTGAGTTTTTCCCATCGGATCACTAACCCTGGGCTTTGTACTTCGATGGCCAAACTTTCTTGACTGGTTTCTTCCCACTGGGGCTGAACTTCCACGCGAAGGACATCATTCTTTTCATTGTATTGAAAATGCCCATGCTCTAGGTTCCAATCTGAATTAAAAATCACGGTCCATGTACCCGTTTCTTTTGGAATGGTGAAAATGGAATACTTACCTGCGGCTAAGGCTTTTCCTTCAACAGTAATACCTTGGGCTAAATCGATGAAGGAAGCCTCGTTGGCACCTGTTCTCCAAACGACATTGTAGGGAACTAGGTCTCCCCAAACCGTTCTTCCTTTGACAGCGGGCGATCCGTATTGCACTTTGATAGTTTTTCCGGCAATCTGCCCTTCTTTCTTTACCAATGGACTTGGTCGCTTCTCAGGAGCCTCTTCGGCCGTCTCTTCGGTCGTCTCAGTAGATGCCGATTCTTCTGTTTTGGGCTGACAAGCCAGGGTGAAAGTAAGGGATCCAACCAAGATCCATGCTAAATAGTGCTTATTCATAGTTTAAAATTTTTGAGGTACTTTGATTTAGTAAATTTAATAGAAGGAATTAAAAAACAGTATGGTTTTATACGTTACAATTACTCAAAGGTTGAAAACTTTAAGGGATTGCAAAACCAAAAAATCACCTAAAGGTCAAAGCCCTTCTGAAAAGAACTAGTTTTCGTTTTTTTTGGATAAATTTTTCTCATTTTTGAAAGCCAAATCGAGTACATCACCGCTGACTTATTCAAATGAAATTTATTACTGGGCTAGTCTTTGTTTTGAGTCTGCTAGTTTTTGGGAGCGTCTTCATCTCTCCAGAGGTGTTCCCCTATGCTGGGTTACTGCCCTTCTTGGTTCCCGTAGCACTTATTGCGAATGCCTTTCTATTCTTCATGCTTGCTTTGGCTTGGAGAAGACTCGCCTTTTTTCCCCTGCTTTGTCTAGCAATTGGCTATAAATTTATACTCATCACCTTTCAATTTCATCCCAAAAATGAAGAAGCGGAAGGACTAAAAGTCTTGAGCTACAATGCTCACCTCTTCAATTACAAAAACCCTCCAACTGGCGCAGAGGATCCTACTGTCTTTTCCTGGCTCAATGAACAACCCGCTGACATCAAAGTCATTCAGGAATTTTACCAAGACTTTACAATTGAGAACAAGGATGCGCTAAAGTTTTTAAGCAAAGACGGAGAATTGAACTACACCTACCATCCACTTCGCGGCGAACCCAAGCAGCGGTCCTACGGAATGGCCATTTTTTCCAAATACCCCATCGTAAATGAAGGGGTTGTGTTTGATGAAAAAAACAACAATGGTGCCATTTTTGCAGATGTTGAGGTAGGCAAGGATACCCTTCGAATCTACAATGTCCACTTGGCATCCATGTCTATTGAAGCTGAAGCCTTTGAAAATTACGACAGTGCCAAGCAGGTGTACAAGCAAACACTTGGGAAACTTCACCTAGGTAGTCTCAAGCGTGCTCAGCAAATGAATATCCTGGAGGAGCACTTGAGCAATAGTCCCTACCCAGTAATCTTAATGGGCGACCTGAATGAAATCCCCTATTCCAATGCGTATTTTAGACTAAGCAAATCGCTTCAAAATGCGTATGAACTCGCCGGCAGAGGCTTTGGATTCACCTTCAATCGCATCCTATTTTTCTTGAGAATAGATCATATTTTCGCATCCCCCAGCCTTAAACCCCTACAGTTTAAAACCCATAGTGAAGTGGACTATTCAGATCATTATCCCGTAGCGGCTACCTATACTTGGGATGGGTTTGATCCCTAAATCACTCTCGAAATAGAATCGTCTATTTTGAGGATTACTTCCAAGTTTCAACCAAAACTACGGTTTAGGCTAGTATAAAAAATAGGTCAATTTCCTATCTTGCGTCTTTAGTAAAAAACATAGTCCTTATGCAGCAATACCACGATTTGATGAAGCGCATCCTTTCCGAAGGAGTAAAAAAAACTGACCGAACCGGAACAGGTACCATCAGTGTGTTTGGGCATCAAATGCGGTTTAACCTAGCGGATGGGTTTCCGGTAGTGACTACCAAAAAATTACACCTTCGCTCCATCATCATTGAATTACTTTGGTTTTTGAGGGGCGAATCCAATATCACCTGGTTGAAAGAAAATGGTTGTTCGATTTGGGATGAATGGGCAGATGAAAATGGAGATCTTGGTCCAGTGTACGGGTACCAATGGAGACATTGGCCCGATGGAAAAGGGGGAGAAATCGATCAAATCAAAAACCTGATCCACCAGATCAAAACCAAACCCGATAGCAGAAGACACCTGGTGAGCGCATGGAATGTGGCCAATGTCGATGAAATGGCGCTACCTCCCTGCCATACCCTATTTCAGTTTTATGTGGCAGATGGAAAGCTTTCTTGCCAACTTTATCAACGAAGTGCCGATGTATTTCTTGGAGTTCCTTTCAACATTGCCTCTTATGCACTCTTCACGATGATGGTGGCACAAGTATGTGACCTTCAGCCGGGAGAGTTTGTACACACCTTTGGTGATGCACACTTGTATTTGAATCACTTGGAGCAAACCGAATTGCAATTGAGCAGGGAGTGCAGACCGCTGCCTACCATGAAAATAAATCCTGCGGTGAAAGACATCTTTGCCTTTACCTACGAAGATTTCGAACTTCTCAACTACGATCCACACCCGCATATCAAAGCTCCAGTAGCCATTTAATTCAAACAAAAGGACCTCCTACCAATTTGATTGGGACATAAAAAAGCGCCTTCAGGAATTCTGGAGGCGCTTTTGTGTATTGCAGGCTAAAATTTAGTTACCCAATTCGTACTTGAGCGTTCGTCCCTTTTCCACTGCTGGAAGTCCTTCGGTCATCCAAAGCGGTGCTGGAGCCCCCTTCAAGTAATGGTCAAAGAACTGACTCAAACGGATGGAGAGATCTTTGGCATTTTTGCGCTGCACCAAGTTGTGATCCTCTCCATTGTACTGAAGAAGCCAAGCAGGCTTGTTGAGGCGCTTGAGCCCCATAAACATTTCGATGCCTTGATACCAAGGAACTGCGCCATCCGCATCGTTGTGCATGATCAAGACGGGCGTATTCACGCGGTCCAAGGTAAACAAAGGGGAATTCTCAAGGTAGTAGAGCGGCTTTTCCCAAAGGGTACCTCCAATTCGAGACTGGGTTTGCTCGTATTGAAACATGCGGCTCATGCCTGTTCCCCAGCGAATTCCACCATAGGCGGAAGTCATGTTGACCACTGGAGCACCGGCACCTGCGGCTTTGAAAAGGTTGGTTCGGGTAATCAAGTAGGCTACCTGATAGCCACCCCAGCTCTGACCTTGGATGGCCATGTTGGCTGCATCTACTCCCCCTTGGGCAAGTACTTTCTGTACACCTGGAAGGATGCAATCGTAAGCACTTGGCCCAGGAAGGCCTAAATCGTATTTGATATCTGGTACAAACACCACGTAATCATTGCTCACAAAGTACGGGATATTGATCGTAGATCGGCTAGGTGCAGGCGGACGGTAGTTGTGGAGTGTTTCACTATTTCTTTCGTAGAAATACACCATCATTGGGAATTTCTTTACTCCATCAAATCCTTCTGGCGTAAACAAGAGTCCTTGCAATGGCGTACCATCCTGTGCCAAGTAGGATACTAACTTGACATTTCCCCACTTAACGTTAGCCTGCTGAGGGTTCAAGGAAGAGGCTTTCACTAAGGAAGCGAAGCTCATGTCACTCAGGTAAAGATCTGGGCTTTCCTTGTAGGTAGATCGACGAAGAAGTAGATGGGAGGAATTTTCTGCTTTTCGAATACCATAATTGAGGTGATCGCTAAACAACAATTCTTTCGGGAGACCTTTTCCCTGAATGCTTGCAGAAAAAAAGCCGCTTTTCTTAGTTACTTCATCAAAACCCGAAAGGAGGAGTGGCTCCTTAGGATCGATTGCTACCTCATCGATTTTCAAACGCTCTCTGCGGAACGAGTTTTGTGTTCTCCGTCCCTCTCCTTTGGTAATATTTTGGGCGGTAGCAGGATTACGCGGGTCCACATTCCATAGATCAAAACGGTCATAGATCAGAAAAGAAGCATCCCCTTCTAACCAGCCGGCAGCACCATAGCTGCTAGGCAAGGAAGGAGAATCGTGTATTTCATCGTAAAAGGCTACAGGAAGTGCTGCAGTAAGATTGATTTTTGCTTTGGCTTTTAGATCATAGGCCACCCAAGAGCTATCCTTCGCATCGTACCAATAGGCATAATTTCCCGCTGGAGAAAGTCTTGCGGACCCAGATGAATTCTTTTCAATCAATTCTTTCTTGCCCGTAGCAATGTCCAATAGGTACAAATCTCTTCCCAATTGAATATCCCAACTGGAATTCCGGCTGTATGGAGCTTCGGTCCAGGCCAGAGCAATACTTTTGGTGATTTTGTTTTCTAACTGAACCTCATCTACCTCAGGCGTTCCCAATTGAATGACCTGCTTGTCTCTTATGGAAAGAACGGCCAAGTAACTCTTCTTTTCTTCTTGGGACTTTTTTTTCAATTGCATGGGTTGAATCTCCGAATCCTGCCAGCCCCAGATATCGAGACTTACGCGATCCTCATCCAGCAGCGTACTGTCATTTTCATAGGCGTAATCTTGGTACTCTTTGGATACACCAAAAAATAAGCGGGATTCATCCTCCGAAAATCTAAGTGAAGCATCTGGACTGATGCGACTGTCTGCCAATTTTAGAGCCGATTTATCGAGTTCAACAGCCATGGATTGGTTCTTGACATCATATACAAGCAGTTTGTGGCTTGGCTTCTTGGCTTTAAGCGAGTCGTCACTGGTAACGAAAGATAAGTAGGCCGACTGCGGAGAAAATGCCATTCTGGTGTAGGTAATCATCTTTTCGTGTACTAGACGCTGCGCTCCGGAAGCCAATTCAAGCACATGCAGGGCTGCATTGTCTTGCTTTTCTTCTTCAGCAAGCAGGTAGTACAAGTAATCTCCATTTGGAGAGAAGCTATACGATTTCACCCGATTCAGTTCCCAAGAAACAGCCCCATCCAAGGAACGTACGAGTAGTTTGGTTCCCTCTGTTTTCTTAGGCTTTTCCGCTTTCTTGGTCGAATCCGAAGCAGCAGTGCCCTTGGGACTTTCCTTTGGGGCGATTTCCTTTTCAAAATGGATGGCGATCCAACTGCCTTTTTCCGTAGGAGTGGCAAAAGACTTCGCTCGAGCAAGTTTCTCAAGCTTCCCAGATGCCAAATTCAGAATAAAGAGGCTGTCCTTTGGCAAGTCGTCCCCTTTCTTTTTCTTTAGCTTCAAGGCATAGACCGAATCCTTTTGCGCAGCAATTTTTCCTACTGCATAGGCATCATCTGGGGTAAACAAAAACCCATTCCCGCGTGGAATTAGAACCTTTTTGGCAGGAGTCTTGAATGGAAAAATCTCCAACCGACCATCCCCATCTTGAGGGGAAATCTGGTAGCCTACAAAGAGGCCATTCTTGGTGATTTTATCTGATGAAAGGCTTTCCCAACCGTCGTAATCCGCATGGGTCAGCGATCGTTTTTGTTGGGCAAGAAGGGATTGGGAGATAAGCAGGAGGGTAAATACCCATCCGAAAGCACTTCGTAAATTTCTCATGCTAGGATTTAATTGGTTAACGTAAATTCTTTTTCGATAAACCCTCCTCGAGTGGAAGAAAGCTTGATTTTTCCTTTGACAGGGGTATCACCCTTCACCTTAACTACAAACGTGGCCGTTTTCTTTTCTCCTACTCCAGTGTAGCCTGAATAGATGGTTTTGTCGTATAGGCTTGGCGTAACGATGCGTACCGTAGCATCTTGGTCTCCTTTGAGCAAATCCTTGTCAAAATCTAAGGATACGCGATCCTCTTGCACGATTTTCACCAATTTAGCTTGTTCCAATGCCACAGGGAGTTTTCCAGTATTGGTCCAAGTGAGAGTCACTTGGTATTCGCCAGCGGTTAGTTTTTTCACTTTCAAGTCATTGACTGTAAGTTGAGGAAGTCTTTTTGCCATGGCTAGGTTGAAGAGGGCTTGTTTCTTTGCCCAACTTTCCAACTGCCAGGGAGGACCATTTTGTCCAAAGAATTTGGGATGGAAACCACCCAATTCTACCTCACCCAGTTCAGGATGTGTAAATGCAGTCCAAACCTTGAATCCTTTGCTTCCATTTGCTTCATCATCCCACATCAAACCGTCGTAATCGTCATAGATTCCGTCATTATCGTAATCTTTCATGGCACCATTGTTCCACAGCTCATCTCCATACCAAATGCTGCCATAGTAAAAGTAGCCAAAGTCCGGACCGTGGCCGAAAAGGGGTTCCGGCTTGAGTGGATCTCCAGTCATGGAATTGACTTTATAGCGGGTGGCATAAGTTTCATACACATCCCCAGCCCAGGGGTAGGCGGTGAAGGATAGTCCTAATTGATCCATTTCCTTGTATATGGCCAAATCTTGAGGATACATGCGTTCCTCACTTTTGGAAGTGGAAGGTGGGCGTAGATGCATGGGTACACGAGTATCCATGGAATTGACCACCGAAATATTGGGGTGACTCATCATCCACAAGACTGTGGCTCTGGATTCAATTTCGCTAAGCGGGTATTCCCCTGCACCAAACTGTGTGTATCCTCTTCCTGTAAGATCACCTCCGGTATTGGGTCTCCAGTTTTCAGGATAGTTCCGGTGAAGATCCAATCCTCCGATCCCATCTTCGTTGTATCGTCCATCCCCGTCGTTATCTATCCCTTCGCTGTACATCAAGTATTCACCCTTTCCAGGAAATGTCTGCTCCATCAAACGCCCTTTCGGATCTTTTGGGTCAATGATGTAATTTGCCTTTTCTTTCTCCTCTGGAGTGACTGCTTTTTTACGGACTTGATAGAGGATACCGTCACCATCCAAATCCTCTTCAGGATCTTCATCCAGCATACCATCACGATCGGTATCTTGTGGCTTTACCGTGCTGCGATTGCGCTGAGCGGTATACAAATACATGTTGGATCCATCTGGATTATTCTGAGGACGTAGGTAGATCACCTTGGAATCCAATAGTGCCGTGATTTCAGGATCTTTTCCATAATTCTCCAACAGGTGCTGGGTCAACCATAGAATGGACTCACTTGAGGTGATTTCACCTGAATGACGTCCACCTTCAAAATATGCTGCTGGCTTGTCGGTATCCTTACCTGTTTTTTTATTGGTCAGCGTCATTTGGTAAATGGGCCGTCCTTCAAAAGATTTTTCAACTACATAAAGATCCACCAGTTCAGGATACTGCTGAGCCCAAGTCTCGTACCAGTGGTACATCACATCGACGGTGTGGTATTTCGTAAAGTCGAGGGTGCTTCCTGGACGATATTCTACTTCTGGGAATTCGAACTTCTTGAAAAAAGAAGTTCCGTGGCGTTCACCGGAAACGAGGTAGTGTTTGCTTTTTGTATTTTTTTCTGGAAACACTTGTTCAGGCACAAAAGGCCTTACCTGTGCTACAAGCGCAGTTGAAAGGAACAGCGCAGGTAAAAAGAAGAGTTGTTTTTTCATGGATGGGGTCGTTGACTAGCTAAAAATAGGGAAGAGAACGAGAGTATTACGTGCCGCTCAAAAAAAATATGCAGGCTAAAACGACTAAAAACAAAAAGGTCTCGTCATAGACAAGACCCTTTTCAGAATATAAACCCAAATATAACTTTAGAGATTAAAAGTTCTTTTTCAAATTCTATTCTTCGGCCGATTTAAGTTGGACAAGTCCTTTTTGAATTTTATGTTGAAAAACTCAAAATTAAATTTGGCAGTAGAACACCTTCACAAAGGAAATAGATTTTATACAAAATTGCAAATTGAAAAAATAATTTTGCAGTATTTTAAACAATCAATAATTTTAGATGTTCTTTATTAAAAATCATTTAAATCACACCCCGAAAAATGGACAAAATTTTAGATATCGATAATGTTGATCTAAAGATTATCTCTTTACTTAACGAAGATGCGAAGACGCCATACACGGAAATAGCAAAAAAAGTATTCGTTTCCTCTGGTACAGTCCATGTGCGAATGAAGAAATTGGAAGACATGGGCGTAGTAAAAAGTGCTACCCTCACAATTGATTTTTCTAAACTTGGCTATGACATTTCCGCTTTCTTAGGGATCTACCTAGAAAAAAGTTCTTTATACGATTCAGTCATTGAAAAATTGAAAGGTATTTCTGAGGTAGTGAGTGCTTACTACACCACAGGTAATTATTCAATTTTTGCCAAAATCATCTGTAGGGATACCAACCACCTTCGTTTGGTATTAGATAAAATCCAAAAAGTGGATGGAATCGATCGCACGGAAACACTCATTGTGCTGGAAGAAAGCATCAATAGACCAATTCAATTTTTTGACAAGGAGAAATAAATCTATTTGGATTAAATCTAGATAAATAAGAAATCTGAAACCTTTATTACTAGAGAAAAATGTGAAGCAAAAACTTCACATTTTTTTTTAGCGATATAGATCTGTTTTTCAACACGTTAAAATTATGTAACGAAAAAATACTATGGGTCCTGAACGATTTTTAATGGGCTCACGAACATATTTTTTTGTTTGAATGTTGTACTTTTGCGATCAAACTATAATTAGTCTAAACAACTCAGTTCATGAGCAAAGACAATCAGATTTTAGAAGACCTAAACTCGAAAGAATACGAGCACGGGTGGTCTGTTAATTTCGAAACTGATGAGGCCCCGCTGGGCTTAAATGAAGATATTATTCGTTGGATCTCTACCAAAAAAGAGGAACCAACCTGGTTACTTGAGTGGCGTTTGAAGGCTTTCAAAATTTGGCAAGCCATGACCGAGCCTGATTGGGCAAATATCCATTACCCAAAGATGGATTTACAGGCGTTGAGATATTACTCTGCTCCCAAGCAGAGTAAAAAACCGAAAAACATAAACGAGGTAGATCCAGAATTGATTGCCATCTACGAGAGATTAGGTATTTCGCTTAATGAACAAAAAAGACTTCAAGGGATTGCGATTGATGTGGTTCTTGATTCCGTATCTGTGGCTACCACCTTTAAAGAAACCCTAGGTAAGCTTGGAATCATTTTTTGCTCCTTCAGTGAGGCAGTAAAAGAGCATCCTGAGTTGATTCAGAAGTATTTGGGTTCAGTAGTTCCAATGACTGACAACTACTACGCTGCTCTAAACTCGGCTGTATTTTCAGACGGCTCTTTTTGTTACATCCCCAAAGGAGTACGCTGCCCAATGGAATTGTCCACCTATTTCCGAATCAATGCTGCCAACACCGGTCAGTTTGAACGAACCTTGATCGTAGCAGATGATTCTTCCTATGTTTCCTACCTTGAAGGCTGCACTGCACCTCAGCGGGATGAAAACCAATTGCATGCTGCGGTTGTAGAAATCTATGCTGGGGCTCATGCGGAAGTGAAGTACTCTACCGTTCAGAACTGGTTTCCAGGTGACAAAGATGGAAAGGGAGGAATTTTCAATTTCGTAACCAAGCGTGGAATTTGCGCGGGTGACCATTCCAAAATTTCTTGGACCCAAGTGGAAACCGGTTCAGCTGTCACTTGGAAATATCCTTCTTGCATCCTTAAAGGAGATAATTCTATCGGGGAATTTTATTCGGTAGCAGTCACCAACAACTATCAGCAAGCCGATACAGGTACCAAAATGATCCATATTGGTAAAAACACGAAATCAAGGATTGTTTCCAAAGGGATTTCCGCTGGTAAATCTCAAAACTCGTATCGAGGACAAGTTCAGGTGATGAAGCGTGCTCACAACGCCCGCAATTTCTCCCAATGCGACTCCCTTCTGATGGGCGACCAGTGTGGAGCCCATACCTTTCCTTACATTGATATTGCCAATGCTTCCGCAAAGGTGGAGCACGAAGCCACTACCTCCAAAATCGGAGAAGATCAAATTTTCTATTGCAACCAACGTGGCATTGCTACGGAAGATGCAGTAGCCTTGATTGTCAACGGTTATGCAAAAGAAGTATTGAACCAGCTCCCAATGGAGTTTGCAGTAGAGGCTCAGAAATTATTAGCACTTACCCTTGAGGGTTCGGTGGGTTAAGCTGCCGCGGCAGGTTAACCTACTGAAAATCAAACGCGTACTCTTAGAATCACTAGATCATGCTTTCTATAAAAAATTTACATGCCTCCATTGAAGGCACTCCAATCCTTAGAGGAATTAACCTTGAAGTAAAAGCAGGCGAAGTACATGCCATCATGGGCCCAAATGGCTCAGGCAAATCTACCCTAGCCTCTGTACTTGCTGGCCGAGAAGAATATGAAGTTACCGAAGGACAAGTACTCTTCCAAGGAAAAGAACTTCTTGAACTCTCTCCTGAAGACCGTGCTCGTGAAGGTGTATTTTTAGCATTTCAGTACCCCATCGAGATCCCAGGAGTATCTACTACCAACTTCTTGAGAACAGCTCTCAACCAGGTTCGCGAATACAGAGGTTTAGAGCCTTTGGATGCAGTAAAGTTTCTTTCCTTGATGAAGGAAAAAATGGCATTGGTGGAAATTGACCAGAAACTATTGAGCAGATCCTTGAATGAGGGCTTCTCCGGCGGAGAAAAAAAGCGAAATGAAATCTTTCAAATGGCCATGCTTGAGCCAATACTTTCAATTTTGGATGAAACTGACTCTGGCCTTGATATCGATGCCCTTCGTATTGTATCCAATGGTGTCAACAAATTGAAATCTGAAAAAACTGCCACCATCGTGGTTACCCACTACCAGCGATTGTTGGACTACATCGTACCTGATTTTGTACATGTACTGTACAAAGGAAGAATCGTGAAGTCCGGCACCAAAGAACTTGCCCTAGAACTAGAAGAAAAAGGCTACGATTGGATCAAAGAAGAAGTTGATTCTACTGCCACTGTCTGATCCCAACCGCTACACCCATGAGTACCTTGACCCAACAGGAATTCATTCTTGGTCTTTTTGAAGCGGCACCCGCTACCTATTCTTCTTTGCGCCAATTGGGCAAAGAAAGTTTCTATGCGCAAGGATTGCCTGCTCTAAAATCCGAAGAATATAAATTTACTCCGATTGCAAAGAAATTGGAGACAAGCCTGACTGATTTTTCTCCTGCTAAACCGGTAAAAATTAGCGCTGAACAAGTAAAATCAGCTGTGTTTGCTGGTTTTGAAGGAGCAGTATTGGTTTTTTCCAACGGGGAGTATTTGCCAGAATACTCCACTTTAGCAGAAGGCCTTTCGGTGCGTTTACTTTCTGAAAATGAATCTACACCCCTGGGAAGCATTGCCAAGGTGGACAAAGATCCATTTGTAGCATTAAACCAAGCAACTTTCTCGGATGGTCTTCACATTGCCCTGGAGAAAAATAAAGAGATTGACAGCCCAATTTTATTGCTCCAGTTTCATCAAGCGCAAGGAGGGCAAGTGATTTCTCCACGGATTTGGATTGAAGCAGGTGATTTTTCAAAAGCAACTTTCATTGATTATCAGATCTCTTTGGATGATGCCCCCTACTTTGTGAATAAGGTGGTGGAAATCAAAGGAGGAGTCAATGCTTACCTAACCTACCACAGCCTACAAACAGCGCACAACCAAGTAATTGAGGTGAGCAACCTGGTGACGGATATCCAAAAAGATTCCCAGTTTACTTCTACCCAAATCACCCTCTCGGGGGATATGGTTCGTAATAATTTGACGCTCAATCTATTGGGAAGTAATTCTGTGGGCAACATGTATGGCATATACTTGCTAAACGGCAAAACTCATGTCGATAACCACACCAATGTAGATCATACCATTCCGCATGCGGAATCCAATGAACTCTACAAAGGCATTCTTGCGGATCAAAGCCGCGGGGTGTTTAATGGTAAAATTTTCGTTCGCCAAATCGCCCAAAAGACAAATGCATTCCAGCAAAACAATAACATCCTCCTTTCTGATGATGCAATTATCAACACCAAGCCTCAACTTGAGATTTGGGCGGATGATGTGAAATGCTCCCACGGCTGTACCGTTGGGCAATTGGATGATGAAGCCCTATTCTATCTCCAAGCAAGAGGTATTGACAAAACAACCGCAAAAGGCTTGTTGCTCTATGCTTTTGCGGGTGAAGTGTTGGACAAAATCGAAGTAGATTCCCTCCGCAATTACATTGTAGCGCAAATCCAAGAGCGACTCGGAAGTAAATTCTAATCCATGGCCATTCAAGTCAATTCCATCAGGAGTCAATTCCCAATACTTCACCAGGAGGTAAACGGAAATCCCTTGATTTATTTTGACAATGCCGCGACCACTCAAAAGCCAAAAGTAGTACTAGATGCCATTCAGCAGTATTACGAAGTAGATAATTCCAATATTCACCGAGGTGCACACACCTTGGCAGATCGCGCTACGCAACAGTTTGAGGAGACCCGCGAAAGCGTACGTGCATTTATCGGAGCAGGAGAATCCGCAGAAATTATTTTTACGCGAGGAACTACCGAAAGTATCAACTTGGTAGCCAAAACTTTCGGATCCGCATTCATTCAAAAGGGGGATGAAATTATCATTTCAACCCTAGAGCATCACAGCAACATTGTGCCTTGGCAGATGCTCTGCGAGCAAAATGGGGCTGTTCTCCGAATTATCCCAATTACAGATGCAGGAGAACTCATATGGGAAGAGTTTGAAAAACTCTTGAGTTCAAAAACCAAATTGGTAAGTGTGGTCCATGCATCCAATGCACTCGGCACCATCAATCCAGTAAAGAGGATCATTGATGCGGCCCATGCCGTAGGTGCAAAGGTTTTGTTGGATGGCGCACAATCCACCTCCCATCTAGATGTGGATGTACAAGCGCTCGATTGTGATTTTCTTGCTTTCTCTGCACACAAACTCTATGGTCCCACAGGACTTGGGGTCTTGTATGGCAAACGGGAACTTTTGGAAGCCATGCCTCCTTTCCTTGGAGGCGGGGAAATGATTCGAGAAGTAACGTTTGAAAAAACCACTTACAATACCATCCCCTTCAAATTTGAAGCGGGTACCCCAAGTATTTCAGAGGTCATTGCATTTAAAGCTGCACTAGATTTCATTACATCCACGGGCAAGGCAAACATACAACGCCATGAGAATGACTTACTCAAGTATACTGTAGATCTTCTTCAAGATGTGAAAGGTATAATCCCTGTGGGTACTGCTGATGAAAAAGTAGCCGTATTTTCCTTCAACATTCAATCCATGCACCCTTTTGATGTGGGGCAATTGTTAGATGCCAAAGGCATTGCAGTTCGAACTGGACATCATTGCACCCAGCCCTTGATGCGGAGATTGGGAATAGAAGGTACCGTAAGGGCTTCTTTTGCCGCCTACAATACCCATACTGAAGTAGAAGTATTTGCCCAAGCGGTAACAAAAATTGCTAGCCTGAAGAATAAATGAGCACGATCGCAGACATACAAAATGAAATCGTAGCCGAATTTGAGATTTTGGGAGATGACCGTGAATCCACGATCTTTTACATCATGGAGTTGGGCGGAAATCTAGAACCCTATCCGGAGGACTTGCGTAAGGAAGAATACATCATCCAAGGATGCCAGTCAAAGGTTTGGTTAGTCGCTGAGGAGAAAGAAGGCAAGGTACACTACCGCGCAGATAGCAATACTGATATTACTAAAGGATTGATTTCTTTACTGATACGGGTATTGGATAGACGTAGTCCAAAAGAAATTCTGGAGGCCAATCTGGATTTTATCCCACGTATTGGGATGGGAAATATCTTAGGAAGTCAACGATCCAATGGATTGACGGCCATGATGAATCAAATGAAGCGCTATGCCCTAGCCTTTCAAACCAAGCAAAATGCCTAACATGAACGTCGACGAGTCAACAGGAAATAGCATCCAAATTGAGAACCTTCGGGACAAGGTGGTCACTGCCATTAAATTGGTCTATGATCCTGAAATTCCCGTGGATGTGTATGAACTCGGATTGATTTATGAAATTAGCGTCTATCCTGTCAACAATGTCTTTGTATTGATGACGCTCACCTCCCCCAACTGTCCATCGGCAGAATTTATTCCATCGGAGGTGAAGGAAAAAATTAAACAAATTCAAGGCATAAATCATGTAGAAGTAGAGGTTACCTTTGAGCCACCTTACACCCAAGACATGATGTCTGAAGTTGCCAAATTAGAATTAGGATTTCTTTAAAACGAAAAATAAACACGCAGAACTATGTATCCTGAAGAATTAATTGCCCCCATGCGCACTGAATTGTCTGCCGTTGGATTCGAAGAATTTCGTACAGCAGAACAAGTTGCGGCGCACCTCGGTCCAAATCACAAAGGAACCACCTTCGTGGTAGTCAACTCTGTATGCGGTTGTGCTGCTGGGGCAGCGAGACCCGGAGTACGGATGGCATTGGAACAGGCTGGTAAAAAGCCAACCACTTTAGCTACCGTTTTTGCCGGTAATGACCGTGATGCTGTCGCTAAAGTACGTGAGTTGGTATTGCCTTACCCTCCCTCCTCTCCAGCAATGGCCTTATTTAAAGATGGCGAACTCGTACACTTTATCGAAAGACACCACATCGAAGGAAGAAATGCCAAAATGATCGGTGACCATTTGGTAGAAGTATTTGAACATTTTTGTGAGTAAGAAAAGTCCTTCGGGACTTTTTTGTTTACTTGAAAAATGCAGTTATACAATCCATAAAAGGGGTTTATTGAATTTTAATCCCAAAAACTACTGGTTATCAATAGTTTAGATTCGCCAAATTTGATGACCCCAAGATTACCCATACCATTAGAATAATTTATTTAAAAAATGGCCGATTTTAGTAACTTAAGGCCGATTTTAGAGTTTACATCCAAAATAAGCCACAAACAATTACATCATGTCTGATTCTGCCAAACTGTTCTACAAAGGACAAGAATTTGAATTTCCAGTTATCGTAGGCACAGAAAATGAGCCTGCGATTGATATTGCAAAACTTAGAAGTGATACGGGTCTGATCACCCTTGATTCCGGGTTCAAAAACACAGGATCCACCACAAGTTCAATCACATTTTTGGACGGTGAAGAAGGCATTTTGAGATACAGAGGATACCGAATCGAGGACCTTGCAGAGAAATCAAGTTTCATGGAAGTGGCTTACCTCCTTATTTATGGAGAACTTCCTACGCAAGCACAGTTTGATGATTTCACCAAGCAGATCACTTACCATACCCTTGTGCATGAGGACATCAAAAAGATTTTGGATGGTTTCCCATCCAATGCGCACCCAATGGGCGTACTTTCCTCATTAATCTGCTCACTATCTGCATTTTATCCAGATTCCCTTAACCCAAATAGCACTCCTGAGGAGGTTAATTTGAGCATGATTCGCTTGTTGGCTAAGATGCCAACTTTCGCAGCTTGGGCTTACAAAAACAAAATGGGCCACCCTGTCAACTATCCAGACAATTCTTTGGATTACTGTTCCAACTTCTTGAAAATGATGTTTGCACTTCCAGCAGAACGCTACGAAGTGGATCCAGTGGTAGCCAAAGCATTAGATGCACTCTTAATTCTTCACGCAGACCACGAGCAAAACTGCTCTACCTCTACAGTCCGGATGGTAGGCTCTTCCCAAGGACCTATTTATGCATCAATCTCTGCAGGGATCAATGCGCTGTGGGGTCCACTTCATGGAGGTGCAAACCAATCGGTAATTGAAATGCTTGAAGCAATCAAAGCAGATGGTGGAAATACCAAGAAGTACATAGACAAGGCCAAAGATAAAAATGATCCATTCCGTCTCATGGGCTTTGGGCACCGGGTGTACAAAAACTTTGACCCAAGAGCCAAAATCATTAAAAAAGCAGCAGATGACGTGCTAACGAAACTTGGCGTGAAGGATCCTATCCTGGATATCGCGAAGGAACTTGAATTTGCAGCCTTGAATGATCCGTACTTTGTGGACAAAAAGCTTTATCCAAATGTTGACTTCTATTCAGGTATCATCTACCGCGCTTTGGGTATTCCTACCGACATGTTTACGGTAATGTTTGCCTTGGGCCGTCTACCAGGCTGGATCGCTCAGTGGAAAGAAATGACCGAAAAAGGTGAGCCAATCGGAAGACCGCGTCAGGTATATACTGGTGCCATAGAACGAGATTATGTGACCATGACGAAGCGATAAGCCAACTCACTGGCCATTCATTTAAAAGCAGCGCCTTTTTTCTTTTCCCTGTCAAACTGACTGAAATGAATCAAAGGCGCTGTTTTTTTACCTTACAGAAAATGAACCCTAAGACTTTCTAAAACTATGAAACCAGCAACACTTGAGGAAGCAGTAGCACTCACCCAAAAATTCACCTCACGACCTTCCAACGAGGAATTACTTCGACTATACGGATTGTACAAGCAAGCCACCGAAGGAGACAATGAAGAAGAACGACCTGGAGGATTTGATTTTAAGGCTGCCGCCAAATACAATGCTTGGCTCATGCTCAAAGGGAAGTCAAAAGAGGAAGCCAGCACGGCCTATATCGAATTGGTCATTGAACTATCCGGAAAATACCTCTAAAACTCACTCAGCCCTGAAGCAATTTCAGGGCTTCTTTTTTTCAAAATGCTTGGCCAAAATACTTCCCAAGATCAATTGCTGCAAGTGGTACAGCATCACGGGAAGTAGGACAAGGCCCAAGATCGCAGAACTTGGAAACAATACTTTCCCAATAGCTACGCCATGCACCAAGGACTTGGTGGATCCACAAAAAAGTGCTGCAATCTGATCTTCTCGTGAAAAGGAGAGCAACCGAACCAAAACAAATAGGATGCCTACCACTAGCAATAAGATGAAAAGCATACACAGCGCTAATCCCCCCAAACTCATCCAGGAAAAGGAAGCAAACAATTTTTGGGAAAAGGACTCCGAAAATGTGGTAAATACAATGGAAAGAATCACGGTTTGGTCCAAGTACTTCAATCGGGCCAAATAGGGCTTAATCTTGGGAAACAGGGACCGATGCAAGAATAATCCCAAGAGCACTGGGAGGACCACTTTGAAGGACAAATCAACAATTGAAGCCCAAAGATCTAGTTCACCCGCTACATCTCCACCCGACAGACGCATCCACACAGGAGTCAGCACCACGCCCAACAGACTAGAAATGCTTGCATTAAATATCGCTGCTGCCACATTTCCACCCGCAATCGACACCAGGACTACCGAGGCACTGACCGTGGAGGGTAAAGCTCCTAGGTAACTGATTCCCAAGGCAAAACTTGGATCCAATCCAGGAAACAAGGAGACTAGCTCCATCACCAACAGGGGAAATCCCAAAAAGGTGGTCAATTGAATCAAGGCATGGAGTTTCCAATTACTCAAGCCCACGCGAAGTTGGGTAGGATCTAACTTCAAACCATAAAAAAAGAAGAGCAGTGCGATGCCTACTTGAATAAAAGGCTTCCAAGGAAGATTGGATTCCGACGACCCAAATTCTGGCAAAAGGGCTGCCAACCCAATGGCCACTAGAATACCTAGCAAAAACCCATTGAGGCCGACACGGGCCAACAGTGAAGCCAGTTTAGTTTTCATTTACTCAGGAGCCTTTTGAAATTATCGCAGAAAATAGCCGTCGCAATGGCTACATTGAGGGATTCTGCACCACCAAAACTCGGGATAGTGATTTTACTGCTGACCCATTTTTCCATTTCTTTCGAAATCCCTTGAGATTCATTTCCCAAAAGGAGAACTCCCGGTTTTGGATCAGAAAGTTGATGGATTGACGTCCCCTCTAAAAAAGCACCATAGACGGGCAACTTCCAATTTTGAAACGCCTCAGCCAGTTCCCCATAATAGAATTGCACTCTTGTGAAGGATCCCATAGAGGATTGAATCACTTTTGGATTGTAAAAGTCAGCAGTATGGTGCGAAAAAATCAATTTTTGGATTCCATACCAATCTGCAATACGAATGATAGTGCCCAAGTTGCCAGGATCCCGCACCTCATCCAAAGCCAGGATAAGTTCCTCTTTTCCAGGAAAAAAGGCTTCGTTTGCCTTCATGTGGACTACTGCCAAGGCAGAATCATTGCTTTGATACTGCCCTACCTGCTCCAATTGATTAGGAGTAACCTGGAGCACTTCCACTCCAGCCCCGTCAACAAGGCGGGCATATTTGCTTGCAAACTCTTGTGTGACCAAAAGTAAATCCAATTTAAAATCAGATTGAAGAACCTCAATCACACTTTTCTCCCCTTCCACGAAGAATTTACCCGCCTCTGCGCGGTATTTTTTTTGATGTAAGGATTTTATAAACTTAACCGTATTTTTGCTTAGCATTCCTCCTCCAATTCGAACTTGAAATCTTTCAAATATATACTTTTTCTCAATCTACTCTGGTTTTGCCTTGGCTGCTCTTTGACCAGAAATTTGGAAGAAGGCACCTATGTGGTGTATGAAAATGAGTTTGCCGGAGTAATGCAAGCAGATGCTGATGCGCTTACACAACTTTTGGAGCAAGAACCAAATACTCGATTTTTAGGTACTTCATTGGGCGTCCTGCTTTACCGATTTGGAGATCAATTCTATGACAGCAGTAAGGTAGCTTCCAAACGTATGTTAGCTAATGAACAACTAATCGCACTTCAATCCACAAAAGATTCCGTAGGCAATGAGTTGATTTACAAGCGAAAAGAAGAAAAACTAAAACTTCGTCTCGAAGGCCTAGACAAAAAATTAGAGTACGGGAATACACTGATGCGAACAGGAAATCCTGTTGTGCTATTGGATAGCAACCTGGTTGAAAAGTCTAGAAAAAATATGAAAGGCTATTTGATCAATCATGGGTTTTTTGATGCAGACGTTAACTTCAATGTAGCCCTTAAAAATAAAAAGGCAGTGATCACTTACCAGATCGAAGAAAAAGATGCCTATGTTCTCGATTCCGTTTTTACACGTACAGATAATCCCGCTATTCAGCGCCTCATTTCAGATTTTTCGGATAATTCCTTTATTAAACAGGGACAGATTTACAACCAAGACAATATTGGAGCGGAGCGAAATCGACTGGAAGAACTCTTGAAAAACAAGGGATATTACATGTTCTCCAAGTCTTACGTTAGTTACATTGCTTACCAAGACACCGCAGCAAAGTCCATTAGGCTGGAACAAGTAATCCAAAAACCAACGTTTACGGAGAGTCACCAAGTGTATATGCTCGACACTATCCGATTACGAATCAATCCTCCTACCGATGAATTTGCCGATCGACAAATTCAAACCCAATACCAAGGAATTGATTTTTCTTTTTATCGCGACCGGTATTCACCAAAAATCCTCGCATCTCGAATTCAACTTCAAAAAGGAAAGCCCTACAGCAGAACTGATGCACTTGAAACACAGCGACTGATCAATAGTCTGGACCTTTTCCGGTTTGTCAATATCACCTTTGACACGCTCGGCACCTCCTTGACTGCGCAAATCTTCACGCAGCCCAACCAGAAATACCAATTGACCAACCAGTTGGGGATGACCATCACCGAACAGCTTCCGGGGCCCTTCTTCAGTACAGCTTTGAGAAATCGCAATTTCTTTCGAGCAGGGGAACTTCTTGAACTCAATTTTCGAGCAGGGCTAGAAGGTGTCGCATCTGCCACAGGCCAAGGCGTATACCAAAGCAGTGAGGTCAATACTTCACTTTCCGTAATTTTCCCTAGGTTCTTAATTCCCTTTGCACCAAAGACCTTGCAGCAATTCGGAAAATACAACCCGAACACACGCGTACAATTTGGGTATTTGAGTACCAACCGGCCTGAATACAAAAGAAATGCAATCAATGGTCAGTTGGGGTACACCTGGGCCACTCGCAACAATCGACAGTCATTTACCATCAATGCCGCGGATATCAGCTACATCCGTACACCCTACATTCAAGACGAATTCCTGGGGATTCTTGAAAATTTACAACAAGATGGAAACAACCTGATCTGGTCATTTCTCCCCTCTTTGATCAGCAGCTTTTCGGGGCAAACCTTAATCAATTTCAATCGGTATGGGGATTTTTCTATGCAAAAAGCATCACTCTTACGACTTTTTGCTGAAAGTGGAGGCACTACACTCAATTTTACGAATGTCCGAAGAAACGATTCCCCAGAAATCAACTATGCCAATTTCCAATGGCTGAAAGGTCAAATTGATTTCAGAAGGTATTTCCCCATCAGTAAAAAACAAACTCTTGCCTACCGACTCAATTTTGGGATGGCACGTCCCTATGGAGTCAGCGTGGGTATTTTGCCGTATGAGAAGTACTTCTTTGCTGGAGGAGGTACTAGTATCCGTGCTTGGCAAGCCAGAAGACTTGGGCCGGGAAGTTCTACTCCATTGACCGGGTCCGGTGGAATCTACGATTACACAAATGAGCAACCTGCGGAAATGATTCTAGAAAGCATGTTGGAGTACCGAAAAAAACTGTTTAGCTACTTCGATATGGCTGTTTTCCTTGATGCGGGTAACTCCTGGATGATTGGGAGAGATGAGGCACGACCCGGAGCAGATTTTCGATACGATCGCTTTTACAAGGAAATTGCTATTGGTACAGGAGTAGGTCTCCGCATGGACTTCGATTTTTTGGTTATCCGACTTGATTTGGCTACCAAGGCACTCGATCCCGCACGTCGGGAAGGCGAGCGATGGGTGCTTGACAACATTCGATTTAATAGACCCTTTGGAGAAAAAGGGCAAACCGTATTTAATTTTGGAATTGGATATCCATTCTAAATCCAAGCTACTTATGCCTAGAAAATCAAAAGAAGAAATTGCCTTAATCTACAAGCAAATGCAGGAATACATTTGCAAAGAGTTGGAAGCAGGTGATGGAAAAGGAACTTTCAAAGTAGATGCATGGACACGAGCGGAAGGTGGTGGTGGGGAAACTCGCATTTTTCAAAATGGAACAATCATCGAAAAAGGAGGAGTGGCTTTTTCAGCGGTACATGGTCCTACCCCAAAAAAGATTGCCGATAAACTAAATCTAGAATCTGGAAATTTCTTTGCCACGGGCGTATCCATTGTCTTGCATCCCTTCAGTCCTAGAGTACCCATCATTCACATGAATATTCGCTACTTCGAAATGGAAGATGGGACCCATTGGTTTGGTGGGGGAATTGATCTTACGCCGCATTACATCGTCCCAGAGGATGCCACTTACTTTCATCAGCGTCTGAAGGAAACCTGCGATGCCTTTGATTTAAGCTATTACCCCAAGTTCAAGAATTGGGCAGACGATTATTTTTTCATCAATCATCGTCAAGAAACGCGAGGCATTGGAGGAATATTTTACGATCGACTGAGTGCTACCTCAGATACTCATTTTCAAGAAATTCTGGATTTCAGCCT
>JACCEE011168346.1_pt1 | contig 26235 bp, 27 predicted proteins | sample 7449931 | NCBI WGS metagenome assembly JACCEE01 (sample SAMN15323457, study PRJNA562643) | freshwater metagenome | isolation source: river surface water | place: USA:Blue River Watershed | collected 2017-08-19 | reverse complement strand
GCCATTTTTCCCGGTAATAATTAAATGCTTGCGCTCAGTTTCGCTTAAAGGAATCGTAAAATTCTCAATATTGCGTACTTTTTTAACTTCAATCGCCGTGATAAAAATATCATTCATTATTTTTTCTCATAAATCACCCCGCATGAACATCCCGCCAAATCATGATTCTTCAAAATATTTCATACTCGCTTTTCCCAATCATCTCTTATTTCTTGTTGCCATTTTAGCGGGTCAATTTTTTGCGCTGACAAAATACCGGCTGTTTTCCGAATAATATCTGTTGATTTCTCAACTTCTGTATTTTGTTTATTGATAAATGGCAATACCAAAATCTCAACTTGCGTATTTAAATATTCTAGTGGAATTTGGACTGTGTAATTTTGAGTTTTCGGTGTAATAATTTCTCTTAGCATCATAATCTCTCACTATAAAATTTAGGCAATTTTTATTTAAATCTCTTACCCTGCATGAACATCCTGCCAAATACTGCGACAATTCAACGCCAAATTTTTCGCCGTTGTCTTAATATCAGGAATTTCCAAGTCAGGAAACAAAAAATGCCGCGCAATATATTCGCCAATCATTAAAACACCCGTGAGGATAAAAATCCCCACGCCGGTATAAATTGCCCACCACGCAGCGGGTGCAAAAAAAGCCAAAAAGGTGCAGAAAAGTGCATTGAAGGCAAAAAAGCCTGTCCAAATCATCGTAAGTTGACGGCAATAGCGGGCAATTTCGGGCGGAATTTCTGTAAATTCTAAGCTGACAAAACGTTCAATCAGCGAGGGGGCGTGTTGTTTAAATAAGGTTTTGCCAAAAAAGTGCATTAACATCAATTGGATAGCAACCGGCAACAGTTTTGCGGTGGCGGCTTGAAAAAAAATCACTCCGATGCTCAAGGCTAAGGCAATACCCCCTTTAGTAAGCCTTACTTTGCTGTCATCCGTGGTGAACGCTTGATACAGATAAAAGCTAATAATCACACAGGGCGCGAACCAGACAACACCGGCTTGGATGCCTTTATAAACCAAATAGGGGTACAGCAAACTCAGCAGCGTTTTACCCAGTGCGGTGAATGAAAAACGCACGATTATTTGCTTCTATTTTGGGCAACAAAATCAGCCAGTGTCGCTAAAGAGGCGAAAATTTCCCGATTTTTATCTTCTTCTGAGGTAATTTTAATCCCGTATTGGCGTTCTAATAACACGGCGAGTTCTAATGCATCAATGGAATCGAGTCCAAGTCCATCGCCGAACAAGGGTTGATCTATATCAATTTCATCCGCGTGGATTTCCTCTAAATGCAGTCCTTCGATAAGCAAGATTTTTAATTCGTGAATAAGTGTCTGCTGTGGCATAGTCAGTTACGGTCATTTAAGTTAAGAGGTATAGATTCTAGCGTACTTTGTACGGTTTTTGATAGAAAATCCCCCGCGTGGTTAATGAAAAGGTTAACGGGGGATAAAATCAGCGTTTTTTGCGTTGTTCTTGATTTCTAAACAAATAAATTTCGGCTTTACTGCCCAAGAAAACGTAAATACCTAAGGAACAAAGCAACACAGCCGCTGCAAGGATGACCCATACGGCTTCAATAATATGCTCACCTGCGCCGAGTGCGGATTTAAAAATCATCAGCAACGCTTCAATGGAAACGGCAATGATAATCGCAGCGATAAAGCGCGTAATGGTGCGGCGTGTGGAACTGTGGCGAAGAATATCTTTGTATAACAACACTTCTTCTTCTAGTGTTGTTTTGCCCAAGTCAAAAATCGCCAACGCTAAGGTTAAATAAATCACTGCCCCGAAAGGAATTTCAGGATGTTTATGCGGTTCAACCATCGAAAACACCACTTTTGCGCATTCTGTTCCCGCCGCGTACAGCAGCACTAAGGCCACCGTAAATAAACCCGTGACAATAAACGAATAAACAATTTTAAAATACGGCTCAAAATATACCCGTTTGCTATCGCCGGTTAAAAATGACAACGTTGAACTTAAATCAATATCCAATACTACTAGCCCTTTGACAGAACCGTCTTCATTAAATACTTTTGTGGTAGCAGACAGACATAATTCACTGCGCACGCTAGATAAATACGGCTCGGTTACAACCGGCAAATCGGTTTTTTGCGCAGCCAAAAAATACGGGCGTTTACTGCGGTCAGCCCCTTCGCCAATCAGCGGATGTCGCTTAAAATTTGTGCCGCGCACATTCATGCAAATTTGTTTACCGTTAGCGTCTAATAAATATAACAAACTGACGAACGGATAATAAGAACATAGCGTGTGCAACAGTTCGGTTAACTCAGCTTGGCTTTGCTCAAACATTTTTTCATTGGCAAAGCAGCCTAAAATTGAGGCCAGCAAATGTTGGATAGCGTGACGATGTTCTTCATATTTTTCAATGACATTGATATGACTCATTTTTGACATGATGCAATCCCTTTATTTTAAATGACATTATTTGTTATGCAATTTTTATACCACAAAATTAAATTCACTGGCAATAGTCACACACATCGGTATTGCTCTGTAGCCGACAATGAAAATGCACGCTGTTTTTTATTGTGTACAGCTTGGTGGTACAATTTAAAAAAGTCCATGATTAATCACTCCTGTTGAGGAACTTAGAATGCCTGTATTAAAACTACAATTACAATCAAATTTATCCCGGTTTCTTTTTTGCGCCTTGCTGGGGGTGTGTTACCCTGCGGGTGCGGAAACTGACCTTACCGCGCAAGAAAACTTCCTTAAAGCCCGCGCCAGTAGTCATCAGCCCAAAATTGATCATGCCGGGCATCATCCGGTGGATGACAGTCAAAAATTTCGGGGGGTGTTTTACGGTTTTTTACCGTGTAACGATTGTGATGGCATTAAAATGACGTTGTCGTTAAAGCAAAATAATAATTATTTGTTGGTGACACAATATGCAAAAGAATCTTCTCGTGAGTTGTATGAAAAAGGTAAATACACTTGGGATGAGGAAAAACATCTGGTGATGTTAACGCCGCGCAAGGGAACTGCAATTCATCAATATCTAATTGAAAATGAAGAAACTTTGATTCAACTTAATAGTGATGGTACACGGATGACCGGAAAATTAGCGGATCGTTATGCGCTACGCAGAAGCGATACCGTCAAATCACGCGAAGTCCATTTTCATTAACGTTATAGCTATAAAGCCCAAGTTATTTAATTTATTGGGCTTTTTTTAAAGCGCGGATTATTTACGTTTGTTATCCGCATCGGTTTGTTTGCGTTGTTTATGTAAGCGAATTATTTGTTGCCGGCGAATTTCTTTACTGCGACCGGATAGTTTTTCCGGTGCTTCATCATAAGGGTTATTCGGTGATTTAAATTTTAGCCGTACTGGCGTTCCGGCTAAAGACAGTTTTTCTCTATAAAAATGAATCAGATAGCGTTTATAAGCGTCAGGTAAGTCATCCGTTTGTGTCCCATGAATAATCACCGTGGGTGGGTTTTTCGCGCCTTGATGGGCATATTTTAATTTAATCCGCCGTCCGTTCACCAACGGCGGCTGATGTACTGCAATCGCCTCATTCAGAATGCGCGTTAATACCGGCGTGGACATATCCGTCATGGTAGCCGCATACAATTTATGCACTACCTGAAATAATTTGCCTACACCACTGCCGTGCAAAGCGGAAATCGGATGCTTTTCAGCAAACGCTAAAAACGGCAGTTTGAGTTCAATTTGCCGTTTTACTAATTCCTTTTGCTCAATTGTCAGACCGTCCCACTTATTTAACCCAATAATTAACGCGCGACCTGCTTCAAGTACCATGCCTAATAAATGACAGTCCTGGTCGGTAATGCCTTCACTGGCATCAATTAAATAAATCACCACATGCGCTTTTTCAATTGCCTGCAATGACTTGATAATACTAAACTTTTCTACAGTCAAAGATACTTTAGCGCGGCGACGCATTCCGGCTGTGTCAATTAAAGTAAATAACTGCCCATCGCGTTCAAACGGGATATAAATGCTGTCGCGGGTCGTGCCGGGTTCGTCAAACACCACTACCCGCTCCTCACCTAACAAACGATTGACCAACGTGGACTTGCCGACATTGGGGCGACCGACCACCGCAACAGCAATGCCTTGTTCTTGTTCTGTGGCTAAGGTTTCAGTTTCAGGTAATAAAGTATCGACCAGTTCCAATAATTCAAATACACCGCGCCCGTGTGTTGCCGCGATTCGCACCGGCTCGCCTAATGCCAGTGCATAAAAATCGTTGGTAGCGGTTTGCGCATCAATACCGTCTGTTTTGTTGGTCACCAACACAATCGGCTTACCTAATTTGCGCAAATTTGCTGCAATAACATAATCAGAGGCATTTATGCCTTCGCGAGCATCGACAAGAAAAAAAACCACATCCGCTTCTTCTAAAGCAATCTGCACTTGTTTTTTGGCAACACTGTCAATTCCTTCGCTGTCATCGGTAATCCCGCCGGTATCTACAACTAAGCAATCACGATGCCCGCGTTTAACACGCCCATATTGACGGTCGCGGGTTAAGCCGGGAAAATCAGCGACTAACGCTTCACGGCTTTTGGTTAAATAATTAAAAAGGGTCGATTTGCCAACATTCGGGCGACCGACCAAAGCAATAACTGGTAACATTTAAATAGCCTTGGCTTTTAAAGCGGCAAGCGTGCCGTCTTTTGAATAAATATAAATCACATCATTGGCGACCACGGGTTTGGAATCAATCCCCGCATCGGCAATTTTAATCCGCGCTAATTGTCTGCCATCGCTGCGCGAGAGCCAATGCAAATAGCCTTCAAAATCCCCCACTACTACATATTCTTCATACGCCAGCGGTGCGCTGAGCGAGCGATAATGTAAATCGTGTTGTTTCCACAAGGTTGAGCCGTTGCGTTGGTCAATTTGCCACACATCACTTTCAATATCGCTGATATACAAATAACGCCAATCTGAACTTAAACCGGAAGCCGAGGATAAATGTTCATTACGCCACAGCATATTACCATCGGCTGCCACCGCAGCGGAGGTACCGCCGTGATAACTGGAAATAAACACCATACCCTCAATCTCAAGCGGGTCGGTACTTAAATCAACTAAGCGCTCAACTTCGGAGCGACCGCTTGGTACAGCAATGGTGGCTTCCCATAAGTTTTTACCGGTTTCTAATTGTAAAGCCAATAATTTTCCGTTTGCAAAACCGATAAGCACACGATCCTTAACCACCAACGGTTTGCTTAAACCGCGTAATGTTAATGCTGGCACTGACTCTTGAAAAACCCAACGTTGTTGACCGGTTTTTTCATCCAAGGCAATCACCGCGCCATCGGTTGTACGCAAAATCACCAGCCCTTGTGCTATCACAGGAACCGCTAATACCTCACTTGACACGGTTACACGCCATAAAACATCGCCAGTACTTTCGTCTAAAGCGATAACTCTGGCATCACTGCTGCCTAAAATCAACGTTCCCGAACCTAAGCCCGGACCGGCTGAAAAGGGATAATCGGTATTCGCCTCCCAAAGCAATTTTCCCGAATCACTGGTACGCGCTTGAATTAAGCCCTCGCGGTCAGCAACAAATAACTTGTCCGCACTTAAAGCCACGTTTAACTTTAAACTTTGTTTATTTTTTCCTACCCCAACCTGCTCTTTCCATAATACGTCAATACCAATTTCAGGTTTATATTCAATGAGTTCTGCGGGGGGTTCAGAATTATTGTCCAGCCCTAATACAGAACCAAACAGATTTTTCGCTCCGTCTTTTATGCCTTCTATAGCGGAACACCCGGTTAACGCCGTTACGCTTAACAGCAGTATCAGCGGTAAAAATTTTAAAAAGCTAGCATGGTTTAGCATTAGCGAAAGTCGCACTCGGCGTGGCTTGTTTTTTTAAGGAAATAACCGTCAGCAAAAAATTAACCTGCTGAATTTGTTACTGTTTCTGGGGCAGTAATATCATCGAGTTTAAGCTGTAACAGCGGCGAATTTCCACCTTCACGCAGCGCATTTTGATACGCGGTTCGTGCTTGCCCTAAACGGTCAAGTGCAACATACAAATCGCCCGTCAGTTCTTCATAACTGGCAGAAAAACTTTTGGTAGAAGCCGGATCAGTTTCGGCAATCAGTTGTAAACCTTGCTGATATTCTTTGGTCGCCAACATTAAACGCACTAATTCAAGCCGTGCCACATTTTGTATTACTTTATGACCTTTTTTAGTCTGTGCCAGTAAAATTTTTTTCGCAGCAGCTAAATCACCCGCTTGTACTTTCAACTTAGCTTGCATTAATGCAGCATAATCGGCATAGGCACTATTGCCATATTGCGCGACGATTTGTTGACTGATTTTTTCTGCGGAATCTTTTTTTCCTGCATCCATCGCGGTTAATAATTGCGTGTACAGGGTTGAGGCTTGCGTGGCTTTATCTAACTGATAACTTTGCCAATAATTCCAACCCAATACCATGATTGCACCTAAAACCGCGCCGGTAATCACCGAGCGATTGTTTTCTTTCCACCACGCTTTAAGCGCGTCTACTTGGGCTTCTTCTGTATCGTAAATTTCCACGTTTTTTCTCTTTCCTGTATTGTTAAATCGAATTGCCCTCAGGCAAATCATAAATTTCTTCAAAAACTTGTTGCCATGATAACGTGTTTATCGTGGACTTTTTTTGCATTTCTGCCTGCGCATCCCGTTTAGCAATCACAAAGGCTTTATCCCATAGTTCTTGAATGGCATGATCATTTAAACTGGGTGTTTCTTCCTGAATATCGGCAATTTCATCACGCGCATCATTAATGCTTGCTTGCCAACTCAAAGAGCGTCTTTCAGGTTGCGTGTGCCATTTTATGATATGCAACATTAAGCGAATGAGTTGGCTTTTTAAAGCGCGTTTTTCTGAACGAGACAAGGCTTGTATTAACTCCTCTATACCAATAGCGGCTTCTGATAAATTGCCGAAAGCGATTTCATTTTTTACCGCAATGGCGGTTTTGTAATGGGAGGTGCTGGAGAGTTTTTGCCAGTTCATTTTTAAACTCAAATACTTAATTTTTTACATTGCCCTAATTTGCGCCAACATTCCATTAATTACTCTTTTAACTTCAGAGGATGAAAAAACTTCTTTTAATTTTTCTTCTAACTCATTCTCGTTTTTTATTTCAACCTGAATAGGACGTATAAACTCTAAAGGATAAAGGATTACTAAATCATGTTGTATCGTAAGAACACTATAACTATAATTATTTAAAGATGGGGCGATAATAAAAAAATGTAATGTAAATATATTTTTCCATAAACTCTGGCTCACTTCTCCAATTAGTAAGCCTTTTGTTTTTTTTTCCAATTCTTGCGCAAGTTCTTTTAAAATAGTAATAGGCATTTTAACATCATAATTTTCTTCAATAATGTCATCAAAAATTGCAGTTATAGCCATTTATTTGTCTCCTATTAAGTGTGATACTTCTAATTTAATCATTAACGGTAAATGATCTGAAAATTGATTAGATATTTGGTTATTCTTAATTAAACTAATTCCATTAATTTCATCAATAATTTTTAAATTTTTTTGGTGAAAACAAGGTAACAATGAAGGGCGTAACAAAACTTGGTCAAAGGTATTCCAAAAATAACTATTCATTCCTGAACCATAATAATAAGTCCCAGCTTGTCCTTCTGAATCATCTCCTAACCGACTCCACATCGGATTATAAAAATATTTTCTTTCTTGTCCTAAAACAACACGCCTTTCTTTCAATGCAATTTCTTTAGTCATCACCGCATGAAAAGCCTCAGAGCCAATGAGTCCGGTTTCAAACGGATTCATATTGAAATCGCCGATAACAATTGTTCTAGTATGCTTTTGCTCTGCTTCGCGGCTATTAATTTCAGTCGCAATTCTAGTTGCAATAGAGGCTTGTTCACTTTCATTTGTATGGAGTTTGCTCGGTAAATGAACCGCCACTAATAAAATATCAATACCGAAAGGATGCGTTATTTTTCGGATACTTCCCCAAGAATTATCATCGTGAATTAAATGAAAATTATGTATTCGAGTATAAAAGGATATTTTTGATGATGGATTAAATGGGGCTATAAAAATCCTATTCGTATTTTCATTCAAAATCGGCAAAATATCTTTATCTTGCATTCCATTTTCTGCCAAAATCAGAATATCAATATCATGGCAATCACATAATAACTTAATTTCATTCGCTAATGACTTTTTATTGATATTCCAAAACAACAAATTCATTTATCATCAACCATCGCCACAATAATTCCTAAAATCTTATCCACATCCTTAATAAAATACTGCTCTAAATCAATAAAAACCTGATTCCCAATTAATTTTAAAAACTTCCATTCACTGCCTGAAGTCACAATCCCATAAATCACTGGAATCTGTTTTCCTTCCATCTGATTAAATTGTTGTGCCGCCACCATTTCGGCAACACATTGACCTAAACCACCGATAATATTCTCATTTTTCGCTTCAACTAGCGCGATAATAGGCGAATTAATAAACAACTGTTCAGATGAACCGCTAATAATAAAATCACAATAACCCGTTAAATTTTTTTCTGCATCCACGTCAAACTTAACACCAGAAAACAAACTAATTTGATGATGCAGTTTTTTTCGCACTTCAATTAACACATTGACAATAATTAATTCTGAACGCGCTTTTTCCGTCCCTATAAACAACGCTAACGGCACATTTTCGGCGAGCGTCTCTTGCAAAAAAGCACTGGCGGGTACAGGCGGAAAATCTAAAAATAAGCTTTTACTTTCAATATGTTGTAAAGAAAAATCCTGTAATACTTTTTTGAGCGTAAAATCACTGTAAGTCATCTCAACTCCGCTATCTAAAAATTTGCGCGACAGAAATTTCTTTTTGCAACACGCTATCTACAAACACACCGTTTGAATAAGACTGCGGCTGATGAATATCGGTAAACACAATAATGGTTTTGGTTGGCGCAATCACTAACCAACACGATGCAATTCCCGCTTGTAGATAAACTTCAAACTTTTCGGTAACATCATTAATGGCTTGTCTAGGCGACAAAATTTCGACAACTAATAAAGGTCGCTGTTCAGTTTTCACTTTATCATGTAAAAAATCAACTGGCTGGCGCGGATAAACGGCAATATCAGGAATATAATCGACACCGTCAATATCCAATGTGATTTCTATATGCACATTAAAACGTTCTTCATCATCCATCAGCTTGGCTAACCGATAAGCCAAATAGGAGTGATTATAGGAAGGAGCCATGTTTTTTATACCCAATTTATTCGCAATGGAAATTAAGTCGTCTCTTTAAAACGTATTTTGCAAAAACACAATCGCATCTCGATAAGACAAACTCTGCTGTTCCTGCTCAACGCGCAGATTTTTAACCGCCACTTCCCCCCGCGCCACTTCATCATCGCCCAAAATAAGCGCGAATGCCGCGCCACTTTTATCGGCTTTTTTGAATTGGCTTTTAAAACTGCCGCCGCCACAATTGACTTGCAACTTAAGTTTTGGCAACGCATCGCGTAATTGTTCAGCAAAAACAAAGCCTTGTTGTTGTGCCTGTTCGCCTACGCGAATGAGATACACCTCAACCGGTGCAGGCGTTTTAACGTATGCTGCCAATTCAACTAAAGCCAAAAGCCGCTCTACACCTAACGCAAAACCTACCGCATAATTTTCCTTGCCGCCTAATTGTGCAATCAAACCGTCATACCGTCCACCGGCACACACTGCGCCTTGTGAACCTAATTCTGTGGTAATCCATTCAAATACTGTTTTACTATAATAATCAATACCACGCACTAAACGTGGATTAATTTCAAAGGCAATATTTAATCCTGCTAAATAATCCGTTAATGTTTGAAAATGCTCACGGCTTTCATCACTTAAACAATTCATTAACAGCGGCGCATCTTGTAATACCGCTTGCATAGCCGGATTTTTAGAATCTAAAATGCGCAACGGATTAGATTCTAAGCGTCTAAGACTGTCGGCATCCAATTTCTCGATATGGGTTTTAAAATAGGCAATTAATTGCTCTCTATACACAGCCCGTTCGGCAATAGTCCCCAACGAGTTGATTTGTAAAGTTACTTTGTCTGCAATCCCTAAACGCTGCCACAAACGATAACTTAATGCAATCACTTCCGCATCCGCATCGGCGGTAGCGATACCGTAAGTTTCTAGCCCCATTTGATAAAACTGTCGATAACGCCCCTTTTGCGGACGTTCATAACGAAACATAGGTCCGTAATACCACAGCCGTTGAGCTTGATTTAATAAACCATGCTCTAAACAGGCGCGTAAACAACCGGCGGTTCCTTCAGGACGCAAGGTAATTGAATCGCCGTTACGGTCATCAAACGTGTACATTTCTTTTTCAACAATGTCCGTGACTTCGCCGATAGAGCGTTTAAATAATTCAGTTTTTTCTACAATTGGCAAACGAATTTCTTGATAACTATAACTTGTTAACACATCGCGAATAATTTGTTCAACGGTTTGCCAAAGTGCAGATTGTGCAGGAAGTACATCGTGCATACCGCGTAAACCCGTAACGGTGGGAGTTGTTTTAAGCATGGTGAGTCTGTCAGATAAAATGAATAAAAGTGGCTAATTTAATTAATCATTCACCGAATGTTTAATCCGCTTAGCCTCTTCAGAGGTTGGAAAATCATTGAGTAAGCGTTTTCGATATTGATCAGCTAAAGCTTTATGCTCTAACACGCCTTCGATTTGCATCCCATACCATAACGATTCAGGCGTATGACCAGACATCGCGATTTGATAACGTTGCAAAAAACCCTGCGCGGATAAATATTGTCCGCTTCTATACGCTATTTTCAGCATTTCCAGCAAAGCCGGTGCATAATCGGATTGTAATTGTAGAGCTTGGCGAAAATATTGTTCAGCTTTGCGTTTTTCGCCTTTTTTTAGTAAGCAGCGACCGGCATTGGTCAACGCAAACCATTGGCGATTATTTAAGGGCATCGCGACCGCCGCTTCTAAATAATACAAACCTTCATCAAGCTGCCCTTGTTCACATAAAAATCGACCATAATTGTTTTGTATTTGCGGATTTTCAGCATCTAAACGCAAAGACGTTTGATAATGACTACTCGCTGCATCAGGGTCACGAATACGCTCATATAATACCGCTGCTGCATTATGCACTTCGGCATTGCTTGAATCCTCATCGAGAGCTTTTTCCAAGTTTTCTTTAGCCACTTTTAATTCGCCTATTTCCATATAACGAACCCCCATTTCAAGGTAAGTAATGGCTTTTTCCTCTGAACTTGTCGCAGAAGAACCCCCATCACTGACACAAGCAGTTGTACTAAGTATGATAATAAAAACAAGGTGTTGCGCTTTCATCATTAAACCTCGGCTGCGACCGATGCAACTTGTTGCTGAAGCTTTAAATGGCGGCGGCTTTTATCCACCACCTTCCCTACTAATTGACCACAAGCGGCATCAATATCTTCACCACGGGTACGTCTAACCGTTGTAACAAGCCCTGCATTATGTAAAATTATTCTAAATCTATCAATGGTTTCCGGTGTGGAACAATCATATAACGAATTTGGAAACGGATTAAAGGGGATTAAATTCAGCTTTGACGGCACATTTTTTAATAATTTAATCAATGCGCGGGCATCGGCGTCGGTGTCATTAATACCTTTGAGCATCACATATTCAAAGGTAATTGTACGGCGTGGCGCAAGCTTGACATTATCACGGCAAGCGGCAAGTAACTCATGTAATGGATATTTTTGATTAATCGGCACTAATTGATTGCGTAATGCGTCATTGGCTGCGTGTAATGAGACCGCTAAACTCACATCACACACCGTCGTTAGACGATACATTGCCGGAACCACCCCGGATGTACTAATAGTCACACGACGTTTGGATAATCCGTAACTAAAATCATCCATCATTAAATTCATTGCAGCAACCACGTTATCAAAATTCAATAACGGCTCTCCCATCCCCATCATGACCACATTAGTGATTTTTTTTTCTTCCCCTAAGCGATTTTGTGCAACATAAAGCTGACCGATAATTTCCGCGGTGGTTAAATTACGGTTAAAACCTTGTTTTGCAGTGGAACAAAAAGTACATGCCAAAGCACAACCAACTTGTGAAGAAACGCATAATGTGCCACGTTTTTCTTCGGGAATGAATACGGTTTCTACACGATTGCCACAGCTCATTTGCAACAGCCATTTGCGTGTTCCATCGCCGGCATTCTGTTCAAACACTATTTCCGGTGGATCAATATAGCAATGCTCGGTTAAATAATTGCGTAGCGACTTGCTCAAGTTAGTCATTTGCGCAAAATCGCTGATACCCTCTTGATAAATCCATTTTAGCAGTTGCGTTGCACGAAACGGCTTTTCACCGATTGCAATAAAAAAAGCTTCCATACCTTTTCGGTCAAAGTTTAATAAATTCACTTTATCCATTTCTTTTACTGACATATTCTTTATAAGCCTTTAACGCTAGCGATATTGTTATTGTAAACGTTTTTCGCGTTTTTCGTGGCATTTCAAAATGTTTGCTTAATATTTCGGGCATAAAAAAACCCGCTAACCGTTGCCAGTTACGGGCTTTGTGTACATCATTAAATCGGTGTTTGGTGGAGGCGGCGGGAATTGAACCCGCGTCCGAAAGTACTCCGCCCCAAGGTCTACATGCTTATCTCGTACTTTTGATTTAGCTGATGACTACCCGCCGAGCCAAGAAAATCACCAACGATTTCGATTGGGTTTAACACGTTTAGCTCCGAACTAAGCCTTAGTGCGATCTTATGTGAGATGACCCCTGAATATTCTTGCGAATCTGCACGCATAAGCACACACAGTCAGAGGAATGGTGCTGGTATTAAGCAGCTAAAGCCATTGAGTAGTTTTCGTCATTTGCGAATACTTTTTTTCAGTAGATTTTACGAGGTGTACTGTCCTCGGCATGCACTCAAGGTTTTGCTACCCCCGTCGAAGCCAGGTCGCCCCCTTTGAAAGCCTTGCAATTATACAAAGATAAAACTAGATTGTCATTGTTTTAATGACTAACCATCACGCAATACCCCAATGCTTTAATTTCCTGTGCAAACGCATCCATTAATTGCGGCGCAAGTTTTTTTATAGCGACCGCTTCAGGTTGAAATGATGGTCTGGCAATCGTATACAGCATCACACTATCGATAGAAACCTCCATTTTCAAACGTTGCAAAAAATCCAAATACGCTATTTTTTCACTTTGCAGCAAACCTTGTGCCTGATAATCAATCACACAAGTTTGTAATTTAACCCGACATAATTTCGCCACCGTCAACAGATTAGCAAATGCTTTTTGTGCTGATTGTTCGGTATTATTCATTTGTTGCCGACCTATTTCGGTAACACTATCAACTTTAAACCAAACTTCGCCACCATAGGCAGCCAAGCGTTTTAGTCCTAGTTGTACTTTGGTTTGGTGAATTAAACTCCCATTCGTAATTAATACAAAATTTGCAGTAGGCAATAGACTAAACTCGCTAGCTATATCACCAATTAACTCAATAGCCTTTTCAAATCCAACCAAACTGGTCGGCTCACCATTCCCAGAAATAGCAATATCTTTAATAATCCTCAGCTCTTTAGGTATTTCAAAGCGGTCATAAAAATCACCATACAAGACATCTTGCAAGAAAAATTTTAATTCCTCCACCAATAACGCAAAATCCATACTCGGTGCTGAACCACGAATTAAATCAGGGACTTGGCAATAAATACAGCGCCAATTGCAAGCATTATTGCTATTAAAATTAATGCCAATAGATAAACCGCCAGAGCGTCTGGACATCGCAGGATAGACGTACTTTAGCCCAACACTATCACGGCTATGATCATTTACAGTAAGTTTTTGTGTCATATTCTGAGATAAAAAGAAGCGAAAATCGGTATTGTACTTGGCTTAATTTTAAATTGTTTGTCTCTTTTAACAAGCGACTTTTTTTAAACAGCACCACTTACAATATAAAAAGCAAGTGGTACTATTTTTTTAGCTTAAAACACCTCAATTGGCGCAAACTCACGTCCAATCGCTCTAATATAAGGGCGATACATATCTTCTGCATAGGGTGGTGGATTAGTAAACACGCCTTTTGTAACAGCACGCACTAAATAAAACGCATGTTGCGGTTGATTTTCATATAAATCCATTGCCACCACAAAACGGTCATCTAAATATTGTGGGAAAAAACCACTGGCATTTTTGTTTTGAATTTCCTCTATCGTTTCCGCACCAATTTTAAACGCTTCAATTTTGATGGTATTTTTCAAGTCTTGATTTTCTAATTCAAACCCCGCTGGCACCAAATCAACGACTAGAGCATCTTTAATGCGCTGTGCCGAATAAACACTTAAATCGACCAACAACGTATCACCGGTTTTAATCCGTTCAGGATTAACCAACTGTCCTTGCAAATTATAGTAGTTACGCTCAACATGGATCACATCCATCTGCATTGGAGGTGCTTTATTAGGATAAGCTTGAACACTATAATCTAAATATACTGGTGCAGGTGTCGCCGAATTAAACTCTACAGACTGCGGAATCCCTTCCGCTATAAAATTTGCTAAATAATTAGCAGTTTGGGTAATTAACGAGGCATTTTTATTGATCACCAATTGTCCTTGCCAAGTTTTATCGGGTTGGTTTTTTAGCAACACCCCAACTTTAAACAACGCATTTTGTTCTTGCGTACTTAAATAATCACGATTAGTTAACTGATCGGCCAGTTGAAAAATCAAATCCCCAGCACTCACTGACGCATTTGGATGTTTTATCAACAAATAAGTCATCTGCGTTATATCACGCAAACGGCTACCATAGTCACCTAAATAAAACTGATCATCACGCGGTTTAACTAAAGCCTGTTTAATCGCTTGTGTGCCGCGTATTTTATCGCCTTGATTAGTCAATGCTAAGCCTAAATGCACCAGCGGTAAGCCAGATAACACTTCTTTTTGATGGTGATCATAAAGTGTTCTTAATGACCCTAATGGTGCGCGATTTACCCGTGATAACACATAAGCCGCATAAGATTTATAAGCAAAACTTGAATGCGCGGGCATTTGACTGTAGCGTTCATCATTCATATTCCCTTGTTGGTTAACATATTCAGTCAGGCGGTTTAGTGCTTTATCCAGCATTTCTTGCGGCACACTTGCGCCTTGTTCTTTAGCATCCAATAAAAAGTCAGTTGCATAAGCGGTGAGCCAATGCTCTTCGGCATCCGTATTTGACCACAGTCCAAAGCCGCCATTACTTCGCTGCATACCTGCAATCATGCTAATACCACGTTCGATATAACGCGGTTTGTTTTGAAAATCAATCGGATTATTATGAATTTTGATTTTATCCAAACCAAAATCCCGCGCGTTATCTTGCGTAATCGCTAACCAAGGATAAGTGCTGCTAACGGTTTGTTCCAAACAACCGTAAGGGTATTGCAATAACTCCCGCAAATGATTTTTTAAATTAATCGGCGGCTTTAAGCCAATATTTAATTGACCACTGGCAGAACTGAGTAAAAAATCTTGCAGATTAGTAGTCACAGTTGCAGATTCCCCTGCCTTAATCATACGACGCTGTACAACAGTTATTGCAGGATAAGCCGGTCTTACCCCCAATCGCCATTCGCGGCGGAAATCAATTTTTTCCTTTGCAGCCACAGAGTTTCTCACATGTAATTGAATAACAGACTGACCAAACGCTTGTCCTGCTGTCATCGGTACTTGCAAGACTTGTTTTTCCTTATCCGCTAGCACCAAACTTTTGCTTTCATCTGTTAAGCTAACCGGACCGGATGCAGTCATTTCCAACGACACTGTCTGCGGCTCGCCACTTTGATTCCGCACATCGAGAGTCAATATCGCATTATCACCTGCGGCTAAAAAGCGTGGTAACGACGTTTCAGCGATAATGGGTGCTGTCACCGTCACTTCAGTATCTGCGGCACCAAATTGCTCATCATTAAACGCCACGGCCATTAATCGCAGCTTACCGTTAAAATCAGGAATTTTCAGCTCAACTTTTGCCATGCCTTTTGCATCGGTTTCAACCAAACCACTAAATAATGACACAATCATCACTTCTGAATCCGGTCTTGCACCCCCTGCATGTTTATCCGCATCCCCCCCAAAACGTGACTTTGTCACCCCACCATCGACTAACTCAATGATTTGATTATAAATATCACGCTGATCAACACCATAACGACGTGGTTCAAAAAACCACTTATAAGGATTAGGCGTTTCAAACTCAGTAATATTCAAAACCCCCACATCTACTGCAGCCAACGTAATATACGTTTTTTGCCCTGCTTTTGCGTTTGCTACTTTAATTGTACTGGTTAACGTGGTTTCAGGACGAATCGGTTTTTTCGGTGCATCAATACTGACTTTTAATTGCCGTGCTTGCCTGTCCAGTGGCAAATGCACCAAACCGACCGCTCGATTAGGGGTAATTTTTTCTTTCGCGTCCCCTGCTCTAAATACGACCGCAGAAATATAAATATCATGTCGCTGCCATTCCGGTTTAATTGGAATTTCAACCACCTTGCCTTCTGCTGGAACAGTGATCCGCTGAAACCACAATTGATTATCGGTATTTTCCACCACGACAAAACCATTACCGGCATAAGGCGGGGTAACTTTAACTTTTGCTACACTATTTGATTGATAAAACTTCTTGTCTAACTCAAGCACTACACGATCAGGACGTGCAGACTGATTATTTTGCTGCATATCCCAACCGCTACCGGCTGAAAAACGCAACGTACTGGTTTGTCCGGTTTTCGCATCTTTCACCATTAATAAATACGAACCCCACTCCACCGGTACAGTAACAGTTACCGGCTTATTACTCTCTAAACTAAGGCGTTTTTCAAACACTTTATAATTTTTTTCCGTATATTCAGAATGCCAGCCACGGTCATCTGAATATTCCCAATAATAATCACGCCGCTCCTTAATCAAAGTTGCAATCACATCACCGTCAGCCTGCAACACACCTTTTGCGGTGGCTTTAATCACATCAAAACTCACCTCGCTATCACTGGCAATATTTTCCAAATCTGTTTTTGGACGAATTCCAATTAAAGCAGCTTGTGGCCATAACGTATAATCAGTCGAGCGCGTAACTGTCCGACCACCGGTTTCAAATAAACTACTGATAACTTTAATAATAAAAGGACTATGCCGCACATTTTGCCAACGAGAGGGAATACTTAATGTGGCCAATCCCTGTTCATTAAGCGTCAAATCATCAACATCAAAAAACATCACCGGTGGTTTTTCATCTTCAGCACCGAAAAAGTATTCGCCAAGCGTTTTAAGAGGCTGCCGATTTGGTTTAATTAATACTTTTGAACTTAAACGATTGCCACTGGCAGGCGCGCCATACAAATACTGCCCAGAAATTGGCACCGCCAACGTTGCTTTACTGGTAGTCCATTGCTCCTGCGCCGGCTGCTTACCAACCAATAACTCCATTCTTTCCGGCAAAAACGCCTCAACTTTAAACTTATAATCATGGTAATGTTTACCGGCTGTTTCAAGCTGTAACGTCCAATTCCCAGCCATTGCATTATCCGGCAGTGTATACTCGGTTTGATAATAACCGCTTTTATCCGGATACCATGTAAAATACTTAATTTTCTGCCCATCAGCGCGTTTAACCACCGCTTTTAAAGGCGGAGCAATCATTTTTGTTGCGTCGTCTGTGCGTAAAATAGCACTAAACTTAACCGTCTCACCCGGTCTATACAAGTCGCGCGGACCATAAGTAAAAATCTCTATTGGATGATAATCACGTCCAGCAACAGTAAATTCAGATAAATCCAATGCCGGAGAATTTAATTGCAACAAAGAAATATTATTTTTATATTTAGCCAATAACAACACGGCATCATCACTGGGTGAATTAAAGGTTGCCTGTCCTTGTTCATTGGTCTCTAACTTAGCTAACTCTTGTTCTTTTGCATCCAATAACCACAGACTAACGCCTTCTAAAGCCTCACCTGTGGCTAACGAACTGGCTTGCACATTAATTTTATCCGCAAACATCCGCGCATGAACCCCAACATCAGTCACTACAAAATACGTTGTTTGCATTTGATCTTGATAAGTTCCGGCTTGTTTCATCACCGCCACATAAATCCCCGGCTCTTTCAACGCCGCAATACTTTTTAAATCTAAATGCGTGGTATAGCGAGTGTTTTTAGGCGGGTTTAAGTCAAAACGTCCGGTATAAACTAAATCAATAAAATCATGGTATTGCTGCAAATAATAAGTACCTTGATTTTGACTTTGATTAGCTTGATCAGCCCATAACTTTAAAAAATGATTCGTTTGATCGGCTTTAACACGATGAAAATCAACATCAATGGCATTAATATTGGTTGTCACTATCGGCAGCCCCTGCGCTAATTTTGCAGGCAACACCGAACCTTTACTCAAAAAACTAACCTGTGGCTTTAATTCGCGGGTATCAACTTTTTTACTTACACTTGCATTTAAATGGATACCTGTTGCTGCGGTTAAACCTTTTAAAACTTCAACGGTATAAGTGCTAGACGGCTCTATCTCTGGAAAATACACAACCAAACCGCTGGCAGATACAATCCACGCCCCCGTCACTGCCTGCCCTTTTTTATCACTCACTTTAAAAAACGACTGAAAATCTTCCGCAGGGTTTAGCGGTACACTTAAAGTCACCGCCAACGCCATGCTATTGTTATAGTTTTGCTCGCTAATATCAGCAACGGTTAACGGAATATTGAGATATTGTTCTTTAACCTTTTCAAGATTAAAGGGTTTTTCTAAAGGCTTAGTTGAATGTGTACTAGTCTGGTCGCAGCCACTGGTCAGCAGAACGACTAACAGCAACAAAAAAGAAATAATTTTAGTCATAAGGATTCTCTTTATAGATGAATTGCCAACCAAACGCTTTCAGCCATAGGGTCTGTCCAATCAACGCGGTGCTTTTCGTGTGCGGGAATAAAAATATAATCCCCGGCGGTTAAGTTGATAATAGCCTTGTCTTTAGCAAACTGCAATCTTGCCTTACCCGCTAACAAAATAACCCATTCAGATTGCGCTTGGTCATACCATTCGTGCGCTAAATTTGCTTGACCTTTTGAAACAATACGTTCAATTCTAACATTTTGATAATGCAATAAAGTGTCAACAACTTCCGCCGATACTGCGGAAGGCAAATGCTGAAAAAGATTATTTATTTGATAATGCATAATAAAATCGCCAATTCAAAACTAAGGACTATTCATAAAATAAATTCTATCTTACAATAAGTTATCGTATCAATCGTATGTATTAGCTCTACTATTTTTTAAGGTATATTATGAAAAAAATAATCATTGCAACAGCGCTAGCGTTTATGAGTACATTTGCACAAGCAGGTGATGATTCAATCGAAAGCTACACCGCTAAATTAGGCGAAAAAGATCATTTTAATAGCAACGGCGAGCGTTTAAAAACTGCCGCTGCCATTTTGCGACAAGACCGAGCTAATTTTCATGAATTTGGCATTATAGACGCGGAAGATGAAGAAACTGGGGATAATGCTTTTTTCGGCAAAAAAGCGAATCGTGCGAAATTAGAAGTCATGTTAAAACGTGGCACAATCGCAAAAGAAACCGAAAAAGCTATTTTAAATGGTACGCCAGTGGTTCATGTAACGGTATATAAAGACCACATTGACGTGTCATTGTAATGCTATATTTTATAGCATTTCTTTTTTTTATCAGCTGCGCTTCTGTTGATGCCAGTTGCAAACCTACAGCGGACAAATTAATTAAAGCCTATCCAGATTATTTAATTGGTTGTGAAAACAATTATTTAATCTGGCGTGATGGTGAAAAACAATTATTTGACGATGCACAAAAAAAAGATTTCGAGCAATTATTAGATAATGCCGATCTTGACGATATGTTTTTTTATCCTTATCCGCTTGGCGAGCATTCTTATTCTGCACCGTTATTAAATGTAGATCCGGGTAGAATTAGAAATTCTGAATTCTTTAAAAAAATGTATGGTGCAACACCGCAACAAGTTGAAAATAATTTAGTAACCATTCCTTGGCTACCCAAATCAACACATAAAACTATCCGTATCAGCCGTATTAATGGGGTAGATAAAAAACTCGCGCAAGTATCTGCCGAATTAGATGAATTACCTGCTGACTTAAAAAAATATGTGATTAATACTGCCGGAACATTTAACTGGCGAGTTATTAGTGGTACGCAACGTTTAAGTGGACATTCTTTTGCGATTGCTATTGATATTAACACCCAATTTTCTAATTATTGGCAGTGGGCAGGAAAAAATTATGCATATAAAAATCAAATTCCAAAACAAATTGTAGAAATTTTTGAAAAATATGGTTTTATTTGGGGCGGTAAATGGTATCACTATGACACGATGCATTTTGAATACCGGCCTGAATTGTTGGTTAAACCATAATTTGAGCTATTTTGAATAAAAATTTACTAATGAAAACAAGTATTTATTTTAGTTTGCTAGCTGCGCTGTCATTAAGCCCATCTGTGCTAGCGGATGAAGTATGGGATAGCACTTACGGCAAGGTGGTTTATGAGTCTGAAATCGATAAAACTGCGGTATGGCGTTACAGCCGTGAAGGTAGCAATGGCTTGATTTTTATTGCTAATTTAGCTGGAGTCTATACCGGACGCACCTCTTATCAGGGTTATTGGGTACAAACAACTTCAGCAGTCAAATGTAAAACTCAACGCGGCATGAAAAAAAACTCTAGTTTTTATTGGGGTCGCTTTGAAGTTCAGTTTTTAGACCCTGATTTTCCGTCCCGCTGGCAAGCAAAGTGGAGCTATTGTGAAAATAAACCCACTGTGCAAAATTGGTTAGGTACACCTGTAACAAACTAAGCTCTTGTTTTTATTAATTATCTAGCCATTCGTAAAGTTCTGTAAGTGTCGGGTCACATTTACAACAGCTTGTACCACACGCGTTTGAATCAGGGGAAATTTTTTTCACTTTACCTTTGCGTATCCATTTTTCCAACATATCGCGCAGGGTGTCGGCTTCTAAACGAAAGTGTAGTACCAAATCATGCAAAGGAACCCGCTGGCGTTGTTTTAGATAGTCACGCAAATCTGACAAAATCACAATATTATCTCCCTAACGCTGCTCACTTTTTGATTTTTACCATAAAGCCATAATCCTAATAACACGAGCGCAAAACTTAAGAGTAAACCGGTTATCCACAGTAATGAATAGACCGGATGTTGCGTATAACTGGCGACTTGATAAAACAGCGTTGCACTCATGTACGCCACCCCCGTAGTCCAGCAGACAATAAATATTGCCCAGCCCCGCGTAGTCTCGCGGTAAATTGCCGCAGTTGCTGCCACACAAGGTGCATACAGTAAAATAAACAATAAATAAGCGAACGCGCCAGCTTTTCCATCGAAGCTATTTTGCATGGCGACAAAAGTACGGCTATCGACTTGCTGCGCATGGGTAATGACACCGATATTTAAACCTAACGGGTCTAAAACCTTGTCCGCAAGCGCGGCTAAATTATCAGGAACCGTAGCGCACGCCGCTAATAATGCGGATTTTAAGACAAATTCTGTCGCTGGTGCGGGATTATTTGTTGCCGCCATCTGACCATAAAGTGCATCGAGCGTTCCTACCACCGCTTCTTTCGCCAATACGCCGGTAAAAATACCAACGGTAGCCGGCCAATTATCTTTTTCTATACCTAACGGTTTAAATGCCGGTGTTAAACTCCGTCCAATTTCACTTAACACAGATTTATCACTGTTTTGTTGTCCAAAACTGCCATCTACACCCAACGCATTTAAGAAATTCAGCACCATCACCATCGGTACAATTAATTTTCCGGCATTAAGCAAAAACGATTTCAAGCGATCCCACGTTTTAGTGAACACACCCTGCGCAGTTGGTAAATGATACGCGGGCAATTCCATGATAAATGGACTGACCTCACCTTTAAACACTGTATGTCGCATAATTAACCCCGTTAATACTGCAACAAAAATGCCAAACAAATACAAACCAAATACTAAATTTTGCCCACCAACCGGAAAAAACGCAGCAGCAAATAGCGCGTAAACCGGCAGTCGCGCACTACAGGACATAAAAGGGTTCATTAAATTGGTTAAAATACGGTCACGTTGGTTATCTAAGGTACGGGTTGCCATAATTGCGGGTACATTGCAGCCAAATCCCACTATCATTGGTACAAATGATTTGCCGGGCAAACCGATAAAGCGCATAAATCTATCCATCACGAACGCAGCGCGGGACATATAACCTGAATCTTCCAAGGCTGATAAAAATAAAAACAAAAAACCTACAATCGGAATAAATGTCGCTACGACTTGCACCCCTGCCCCCGCACCGTTAGCAAGCAACACAGTCAACCATGCGGGAACGGCATATTGCGTTAACACTTGAGCCAACCCATCAACCAGCAAGGCTCCTATAAATTGGTCAAAAAAATCGACAAAAGCACTGCCAATATTAATGGTAAACATAAACAGCGCGTACATCACCAATAAAAAAATCGGAATGCCTAAAAAACGGTTTAATACAATGTGGTCGATTTTTTCACTGCGATGACGGCTAACTTCATTGAGTTTGCACACGCAACTTTGCAATGTATCGTTGACAAATCCATAACGTGCATCGGCTGCAAGAATATCAATTTCGTCACCTGTGGACATTTCAACCTGTTGTTGCAAGCGTTGAATGTGTACTGCCAGTGTTTCGTTAATCAGCGTTTTAGCTAACGTATCGCCTTCCAATGCTCTTATTGCCAGCCAGCGTAAGTCACAACCTTTAGTCATCGCCACATCTTTCAAAAGATGACTGGCGGCACTGATAGCCATTTCCAACTCAGAGGCATAACCAATAGTCAAATGCGGAGTAGGATGACTGACAACAGCAGCATTAATCGCTGTTTTTAAGGTATCTAATCCGGTTTTAGTGGCGGCTGCGATCGGGACAACGGGACAACCTAATTTATCCGCAAGCATATCACAATCAATTTTTATACCGCGTTGTTTAACCGCATCCATCATGTTTAATGCCAACAGCATCGGCACACGCATTTCTAGCAATTGTGAGGTCAGATAAAGATTCCGTTCTATATTGGACGCATCTAAGATATTGATAATTAAGTCAGCTTGCTTAGAGGCCACATAATCACGCGCCACTTTTTCATCCAAGGAAACGTCATCATCCGCTGACTCTAAAGAATAAGTCCCCGGTAAATCCACTAGCAGAATGGTTTTATCCTCAAAACAGTATTCACCGGTTTTTTTCTCAACCGTTACCCCCGACCAATTACCTACCTGTTGTCTTGATCCGGTTAAGGCATTAAACAGCGTGGTTTTGCCGCAGTTAGGATTACCAACCACACCGACTGTGAATAGCTTTGTCATCAGATACGCTCAATCAATAAAGCGGCAGCTTCATCTTTACGCAAAGTCAGCGAAAATCCACGAATTTTTATTTCAACAGGATCCCCCATCGGCGCAAAACGAGTAATGCTAAACGGTGTGCCGGGTGTAAGTCCCATTGCTAATAAGCGTTTACGATAAGCTTTTCCGGTTTTTTCAAAGCCGGTTATTTTTCCACAATCCCCTACAGCTAACGATTTTAAATTAACATTCATAGCGTTCACATCTTGAATAATGAAAGAAAACAAGTCTGACTGCGATACTATCAATAATGATTCGCATTTGCAAACTAAATTCCTGCTGTACACGACTCAGTTTTATTTTTTACACTTCCATTCAGACCTATTTGTTTTTACTTGACTACTATTTACAGCCCCAGCTTTGTGGCTATTAATTGTAATAAATTCATCTGTTTAGTTTTTTCAACCTCATGTAAAAAATCACCATTCTGCCAAATGGGTCGCGGTGGTCACACATCAAACTACCTGCCATTAATGCATGGTTTGTATTAATCAGCGATTCTGAAAAACCTAACTTTTTTAATGCGCCACAATAATTATCTAATAGTGGTTTAGCTTCAGGCAGTTTTCCAATTCTATATTTGGTTGCAATTTCCCAAGCGGTGGCACTGCTGACTAAAATTTCATTTTTTGGGTTGGTAATAATGCGGCGGCTGATTTTACACAGTTTTGCATCGTTAAAAATCTATTACAATAAAACGTGTGGGTATTTATTAAATATCGGTTTCCCATGCTTTTATTTCTTCTTCAGGTAAGGATTCAAGAAACGCATCGCCTAATTGTCCTTTCAATAAGCCGGGTTTGCGTTTTGTTTTTTATTCGGCTTGGGATAAACCTAAACGAAAGTAATGAATGAGGACGTATATTTCAGCGAGTTTGTATTCAGGAATGTATTGTAATTCCTGCATGATTTGTTGCTGTAATCAGGGTAGTCATTTCTTTATACTCCTAAATGGATTCATTTAATTTCTTGAAACAATTGTTTTTGTAAAATCATGATGTTTTAAGCCAAGATTAATTAATTTAATTGTTTTTTCATATTTTCGATACCCGCAATAATTTCATCCAGTGACATTGTATTAACTGTTTTGCGTCGCTCTTCGGTGTAATTACCACAACCGAAAGAAAATTGATTAATAAAACGAATGGTATCTACAATGCCAATTTCTTGAGCAAGTATTTTTGTGGCGTTTTCATTGATAATAGACATGGGTTTAATTTGCGCGTTCATTCTGTTACTTCCATAATTAATTCAAGAGGAGATAAAAATTTCGTTTGCTGATTAAAATTAAGCGTTTTAAGTTTTTTTAGCAATCTATCATCACAAGTACAAAAATAATGGACTTGGTTTTCAATAGCAACGGCAGCGTGGAGTGCATCCATTGGTTTAATTCCGGTTGCAATAATTTGTTCCGCTAATTGACGAGTATTCGGTTGTATTGATGCTGTACGCCATGCCAGTTTAAGCAGTAATTGCGCTTCAGATTTTCGATTAAAGTCGGCAATATTTAATATTTCAAATTGCAGAACGTCTGATGATAGCAATTGTAATTTTTCAGCTTCAACAAGGCACAATAATGTTAAAACCGCTTCGGCTTCCAAATAAATGCGCGGTTGCGAGCGGTCATCTAAAGGGCGTTGCAGGCTGCAAGTGTCAAGGTAAATAATGGTTCCAGTCATTTTTAGCAGGGATTAATTCGCAACTTCAAACAGTTGTTTTTGTAAAATAATGGTAACTTATTTTTTACTAATAAAGTCATATATACTTATCTAAAATTTTTTGTTCAATGACATGAATATTACTTTTTATTTCAGATGCTTTTGTAAGTTTTATTTTCTGGACATCCTCAAAACTTTCACAATCTTTAAAATATCCTGATATTTTTTTTATAATTTCGTTAGGAACACCAGAATCTCTTAAAATTATTTCGTGAGATTCGGTAGTTCCGTATTCAAGACGTGCCACTACCATATCAAGACTTATTTTAGGTTGACTTTTCTCAGTAGCAACAAAATTGTAAATATTCTCAAATGATTTAAGGTATTTAGGCCAAACAAATTCAAAATATTTTGACATTAAATCAAAAACATATCTTATTCTGGAATTAATCAGTTTTCTTTGACTAATTATTGTATCTGACATCAATAATTTTTTAAAAGAAGGAGTATGATAAATATAATAATTTGTCAGTTGTATTAAAATTGATTTTCCTGTCTCTGTGTTAAAATTTTTTCCTTTGTCATGGTCTGTGAAAAGAAAATCATAAATTGTTGAAAGTATTTCTCGTGATGTCTCTAAGTTTGGAAGTTGACCATCAAAATAAAACCTATCTAAATTATTTCTTTCTCTTAAATACATAATTAATTTAATTTGACCGTCAATTTTGACAAATTTATTATTTTTTACGAGTGGTTCAGGAATATTGTGTTTATCAAGTGTTGATTTTATTTCTCTTTTGATTTCTTGGCTTTCTATAGGTAAATCATTTTCCTCAAGCTGAACTATTGCTTCTTTTGAGGGATTTGGAGAGTCTAAATATTCTATTTCAATAAAAGTATCTTCTTCATTATCATCTAACTCTTCCAAGTAGAATACTCTGCCTATAAAATGTTGCATGAATCTTCCTGCACGACCTTCAATATTTTTTC
>JACCEE012766415.1_pt1 | contig 26350 bp, 25 predicted proteins | sample 7449931 | NCBI WGS metagenome assembly JACCEE01 (sample SAMN15323457, study PRJNA562643) | freshwater metagenome | isolation source: river surface water | place: USA:Blue River Watershed | collected 2017-08-19 | reverse complement strand
TTCAAATGTCATCATGGTATAGAAAATATACCTAATTTAAGAAAATGGCAAGATGAAGGAGGGTTTTTATTGTCTAAATCAGGATTCACAGGATTTCAGGACAAACAGGATAAAACAAACGCGCCGTATCATCATCCTGTTCATCTTTTAATCCTGAAAATCCTGTTCAAAAAACAGCCCACCCCCAACTTTCATTGTGCGATGGAGTGTTTTTTCGCTGGATGAAAGTATTATCTGATTATAATACAGAAAATATACAGATAAGATCAAAATAAGCTATATTAAAGCCTAAAATAAACTAACTAACTGCGAGTTTTCTGCATGTTAATCGAATTTTCCATTAGTAACTTTCGTTCTTTCCGTGAAAAGCAAACCTTTTCAATGGTCGCCGCGCCGCGTTTGCGAAAAAAAGAGAATGTGTTTAAACCGGTAGTACAGGGTGAAAAAAACTTTCCAGACTTGTTAAAAGTGGCGGCGATTTACGGGCCCAACGCATCGGGCAAAAGTAATTTGATTAAAGCTTTTGATATTGTCAAACAAGTTGCCAATCGACAGCCGAGCGCAACGTTTACGCCATTTGCGGTTGCGCCATTTCGGTTTGATACCGAGCTTGCTAACCAACCAACGCGCATTGAATTACATTTTATTTATGCCAAACAACGCTACCAATTTGATTTGGCTTTAACGCCAGAGCGAATTATTGAGGAGCGTTTAATTGCTTTTCCAAAAGGTAAAGAAACCTTGCTTTATGAACGGCGGCATACGACTTCGGGCGATGAATATACGTTTGGTGCAAAATTGGAAGGTGGAAAAGATTTGCACGAATTGTGGCGAAAAGTAACGGGTTTGCAAACGCTGTTTATTGCGCAAGCGGTGGCGAATAGTAGTGAAGAGTTAAATCAGTTACGCTCACCTTTTAAGTGGCTACAAGAAGGATTTTTAAATATACAAGGCGATATGAAAAAATATGTTCCGACTGCTTATAACTTAGAAACAAAAGCGTATAAGAAAGGTGAAGAAATTGCAGTATTTTTGCAAGAAATAGATGTTCCTGTTGTAAATATCCATGTTGATAAAAATAAAAAAATTATATTTACACACAAAACTGAATTAGGTAATGCTGAGTTTGAGTTTAATGAAGAATCCGAAGGGACTAAAAATTTGATTGGTTTTTGGCTACCTTGGACTTTACATAATGAGTTGAAGTCATTTGAAGGTATGTGTAAACAATTGCAAGTTTTAAATAAACGATTTTTAAATATTTTAGTCGTGGACGAATTAGATAGTAGTCTTCATCCTGAAATTGTAATCTCCTTGGTAAAAAAACATATTGCCTCTGAAACACCTTCACAACTTATTTTCACCACCCACGACACCCATTTAATGGATGCCAAAATCTTACGCCGCGACCAATTTTGGCTCACTGAACGCGATGCCAACGGCGCAACCCAATTGCGTTCTATCCATGATTTTGCAGGACGTGAAAGCGAAGATTTAGAAAAACGTTATTATGAAGGGCGTTATCGCGGTTTACCGATTCTTCGTAGAGGTTAAAAATGGCGGGATTTAATCGTTCAAAGCCCAAATTTAAACCGCAACCTACCGTTTTGGTGATTTGCGAAGATACCAAATCCGGCAAACGTTATTTAGAAGATGCCAGCGTACATTTTCGCGTCAAAGTCGATGTAGACATTATTCATTGCGGCAAGACTGACCCGAAAAGCATTGTTGCCGAAGCCATTAATCGACAAGGAAAATTTGACCGTGTTTTTTGTGCGATAGATAGGGATACGCATAAAAACTTTGATGAAGCACAGGCATTGGTCAAAACTTCTAAAAAAGTCGAGCTTATCGTTTCTTATCCCTGCTTTGAGTTTTGGCTGCTGCTACATTTTGGCTATTGCCGTAAACCTTATGCTGCGGCTGGGAAATATTCGCCCGCCGATTTGCTTATCAAGGAATTGCAAACCCATGAATGTCTGCAAGATTACGATAAAGGCAAAGATAGGAATATTTTTGAGTTAATGCTCAAGAATGGCTTTGCTGAGGCTAGAAAAATCGCGCCGAAAGTGCTGGCAGAAGCCATCGCAAGTGGAGATATGAACCCCAGCACCCAACTGCATGAATTAATTGATTATTTTGAAGTTTTATCACAACCACAACGTATCAAAAATTAATGAACACAGCGGTTGTTTGATAAATCCCCCGTTTTATAAACAAAGCGAGGGATATTTATACAATGGTTTATTTCTTCTCAACTTCCATCAACACCGCAGAAATACATTCCATCATCGCTTGCGTATAATTGCTATGCGCATCCGCCAAGGCTTTAGCAGAACCAAATGTTGTGCGCAACTCCGCCATAGTTTTTTTCGGGTCTTTGGATTTTGTTAAATTCAGCATTTTCACATAATTGCGATACGCAGTCAGCCGCGCGGGGTCAAAAGCAAATAAACCGGGCATTTCTTTTGAAGACAAATCAACGATGCAATCTGCCATTTTTTCAGGAGCTATTTTATAGTCTTTAACATCCTGTTCGGTTTTCATTTGTTCTAATACCGCTTGGTGATAATTTTCTTTATCACTACAAGCCGATAAAAATAAAGCCACAAGTAAAATAAGCGCGCGTTTTTTCATGAAAATACCCATGTTAATGTTTTTTTGAGCGAAAGCCAAGGCGTAGTATTATACGCTCAAACCTATCATTCTTGTGTATTAGCCACATGAGACCCCCCCTCTAATTATTGACTTATTACCTTAAAAGGAATCCCGCTATTATGAAAAAAGCCTTAGTTGTTGATGATAATAAGGTGAATCGTTGTCTGTTAAATGCGTTACTTAAACGTTACAGCTATTTAGTAATTGAGGCAGAAAATGGCTTAGAAGCGGTGAAAAAGTATAGGGAACATCAACCGTCAATTATTTTTATGGACTTAATGATGCCGGTAATGGACGGCATTGAAGCCTGTAAAAAAATCAAAGCGTTGTGTGGAAAAAATTCATTTGTACCGATTATTTTTGTCACCGCTATTTCTGACGAAGATAAATTAAGCGAATGTATTGAATCCGGTGGCGATGACTTTTTATCTAAACCGGTGGATTTAAAAATTCTCACCGCGCGGATTAAATCAATGGAACGCTTAAGCTTATTGTATGACGCTTATTTTGTAATGAATGGCCGCATACAACGCGACCAAGAACTTGCTAAAACGGTTTTTAACAGCGTAGTTGTCACAGAAAATTCACAAAGTTATGCGATAAAAACCCTGTTACAACCTGCGGAAACCTTTAGTGGAGACATGTTTTTAACTGCCATGTCACCTTCGGGGGAAATGCACGTTATGCTAGCGGATTTTACCGGTCACGGTTTAGGCGCGGCAATTGGTGCAATTCCTGCGTCCGATGTGTTTAAAGCGATGACCGCAAAAGGGTTTTCCGGCGATAAAGTGTTAAGTGCTATTAACAATAAATTAAAAAAAATATTACCGATTGGCATGTTTATGGCAGTGCAATATGTCATTATTCGGAAAGAATTAGACTATATTACCGTATGTATTTGTGGTATGCCCGATATTTATCTGCGTAGTGCAAAAACACGGCAAATAAAATACAGTGCGAAATCGACCAGTTTTCCATTAGGTGTAATTGCCAATGTTAATTTTAAAGCATTATTTGAAAATATCGCTATCAGTAAAGGCGATAGTATTATTTTATGCAGTGATGGCGTAACCGAAGCAGTTAATCATCAGCAGGAATTATTCGGCGAAACCCGTTTAAAAGAAATTCTGAATCGAGTAGAATGCGAATGTATTATTGATTGTATTGATGAAGGTATTAAACAATTTTGTAATACCGATGATCAAACAGACGATATTAGCGTTGCAGAAATTCGCTGTATTGAGGATTTATTTTTAAATGTAAAAATTCCGTTTGAAGAATTTGATTACACTTCGACGATTGAAAACACCTTACCTATTATTCATACATTTCCTGTCAGTTTACCGGCAACTACTATTGAATTATTAGAACATGAATGGCATTGGCAATATCAATTAACATTAAAAGGTAAACAACTTGCAAAATTAAATCCGATTCCTATTTTAATCGGGCAGTTACAAGAACTTGATAATCAATTAGAAAATAACCTACAAACCCTATATACCATTTTAACAGAGTTATATATTAATGCGTTAGATCACGGAATTTTAAAATTAGATTCGTCGTTAAAAACCAATCCACAAGGCTTTGAATTTTATTTTGAAGAACGTGAAAAAAAACTTAATGGTTTGGTCGATAAAAATGATGATGCAATTAGTTTTTTGTTTCGTGGTTATCAGGAAAAGACTTGTTTAAATATTCGGATTACTATTGAAGACAGCGGCAATGGATTTGATATTGCTAAAGTATTAAGAAAATCAAAACTGCCTAAAGAGTTGGCTTTTTCTGGACGCGGTATTTTTTTAGTTAATGAATTGTGTCAATCTGTGGTTTACAGTGAGCCGGGGAATAAAGTTGATGTTATTTACCGTGTCATGCGACATTAAATAAAACATTCAAACGTAGATAATATATATTTTTTTCATTAGAGCGATAGGCAATGTCTTTTTCAACAACACAAGTTTTAGCCACCGGGACATTAACACTTCATATTAATGAATCGGCGGAATTATTCCATCGCTATATTGGTTTTGCTGCGCGTAATAATCCTAAACGCGGTTTTTTGTTTATTAGTAAAGTGTTAGGTAAACATTATCCGTGTAAACCTTCTGCAATGCTGGAAAGTTATCAAGCGTTAGCGGCATTATTACTTGCACAAGAGCAACCTTGGCAACGGTGCGTGTTTATTGCGATGGCAGAAACCGCTACCGCATTAGGAACGGGGATTTATGAAAACTGGTTGGCAAAAACAACAAAACAGGGGATTTATTGTCAATCCACGCGCTATTTTTTAGCCGAGCAGCCGTATTTAGATTTTGAAGAATCTCACAGTCATGCCAGTGATTTTTTTTTATATTTACCGCAACAGTTTGATTTAAAAGACTGTTTTGATCATGCCGATACTTTGGTATTAATTGATGATGAAATCAGCACCGGCAATACGTTTATTAATTTGATTAATGCGTATAAAAAAATAAATCCGAATTTGCAACGGGCAGTGGTGGTTAGTCTATTAAATTTAGCCGATGCGAATGCGCGGCAAAACGTTACACAAGCGACACAAATCCCGGTGCAATGGTTATCGTTATTAAGCGGCACTTATGCGTTTTCGGCCAACGCAGATTTTCAGTTTAATCCACCGAACGTAGACAGTGTACGTGAATGTAAAAAAAGCTTATTGGCGCACAATTATGGACGCTTAGGCATTAACGCTGCGCTACCTAGATTAACCGACCAACTCAACGTCCTTAGTAAAAACTGGCTACCACCAGAGCGCGTGTTAATGCTAGGGACGGGGGAATTTATTTATCATGCCTATTTGTTAGGGTTACAACTTGAGCAACAAGGTTTTGAGGTGTATGTACAATCAACCACCCGTTCACCAATTTTAGTGGGGGACGCAATTGTTGACCGCCTTACCTTCACAGACAATTATGGCGATGGCATACCTAATTTTTTATATAACAGTGCGATGCGTGATTATCAACATATCCTTCTGTGTCACGAAACGCCCAAAACGCCTGCGCTTAATCATTTATTAAGTCTTTTAAACGCCACTTCACTACAGGTTTCTCATGGAACTCTTTGTATTTCTTGACCTTGATGATACGATTTTTCAAACTAAACGCAAATGCCCGCCCGAAACACAAATTACACCGGCATCATTTAGCATAGACGGCTCACCGCTATCATTTTTTACCCCCAAACAAGCGCGGCTGTTTAGCCTACTCAACCGAAAAACCCGTCTTATCCCCACTACCGCACGCGATTTTCAAGCTTTTCAACGTACCCATGTTCAACAATACGACTACGCAATTATTAATCACGGTGGCATTATTCTGAATGCGGATGGCAGTTGTCACTTAACTTGGTTTAATAAAATGCAGCAGCAACTAGCCAAATTTACCGATGACTTACATCGCATAGAAGCAATGCTGAAAAATGAAGCCAAAAAACGCAATATTGCTTTTAACATACGTTTAGTCAGTGATATGGGGTTAACATTTTATTGTTTAGTTAAACATAAAGAACGGGATAATACTTTATTACGCTATTTATTAACTTATGTCATTGAACCGTATTTAAACCAACAACAATTAGATTTTTATTGTCACCTCAATGACAATAACTTAGCTATTTTACCGCGCTTATTAAATAAAGCCCCTGCGGTACAATTTTTACAACGCGAATTAGATACCTTATACAGCGAATATTTATCTTTTGGGATCGGTGACAGTTTAACTGATATTGCCTATATGCAGTTATGCGATTATTTTATGACGCCCAAAAATAGTCAAATTGTGCGTGAATGTATTAATCCGCATCACCATTTTTATCATGCTGAGGTTTAAATGGGCGTTTTTTCAGGTAGTTATTTACCCAGCGATGTCGAATTTTTATTAAAACCTATTTCCATTCATAACACGCCGCTTGCGGAAAAAGAAAGTTTAATTCAAAGCGGAAAAAAACATTACAGCGAAATGATTAGTCAAGAACGACTGCCCTCCGCTGATTATTTACAATTATTTTATAAAATATTTTCTCAAAATAAACAACGCCTTGCGCTAGACTTATTAAAACTGGCGCGTAAAATTCATCAACAAAAAACACAGCAAATTACTTTAATTTCCTTAGCGCGTGCCGGCACACCAATTGGTGTATTATTAAAAAGAATTTTACAGCATTATTTTAAGCGCGATTGTCGGCATTATTCTATTTCAATTATCCGTGATCGCGGTATTGACACCAATGCTTTGCGTTATATTTTAAATCAACAACTGCCGGCGACAAGTTTTACCTTTGTTGATGGCTGGACGGGTAAAGGCGTGATTGCGCAAGAATTAAAACACAGTATTCACGCATTTAATCAACATCATAATACAGCGATTTGTGCAGATTTATATGTACTTAACGATATTGCCGGTGTAGCCGCAGTCACAGCAAGTTTTGATGATTATTTAATTCCATCCAGCTTATTAAATGCGACAATTTCCGGTTTAATTAGCCGTTCTATTTTAAACGCAGCTTATTTATCTAAAGATGATTTTCACGGTTGTGTGTATTACCGTGAATTGACCGCCTACGACATAAGCTTATGGTTTATTAATCAAATAATGGCAACGGTTGCGCAGGTTTTTAATACTGCGTTTTTATCTAATGCACATGAGCAAGAAGAGCGAGAGTTAGTACAACAACGCTCGCAATTATTTATTACGCAACTGAAAAAAAAATATCACATTCAAAATATTAATTTAATAAAACCCGGCATTGGCGAAGCAACTCGTGTTTTATTACGGCGAATTCCTGATTTATTAATTTTAAAAAACAAACAGGCACAAGAAACACAACATTTAGCGATGCTGGCTATGGAAAAAGATATTCCTATTGTTGAAAACGTGACTATGCCTTATCAAGCTGTATCTATTATTGCGGAAATACACCATGACTGACGCATTACAATTAGGGGCAACCCTTTATATTCCAGCCATTCGAGAAAATATGGTAGAAATTGCCAATGGCTTTAAATACCCCTCTTTGCGCTCAATGGTCTTTTGTACTGAAGATTCGATTCACGAACGCCAAATAGACCTTGCATTATATCGCTTAGCACAATTATTACCGCGTTTAGAAAAAACCGATAAATTACGTTTTATTCGCGCGAGAAATCCTAAAATATTAGAAAAATTATTGTCGTTACCGGATATTGATAAAATAAGCGGTTTTGTATTTCCTAAAGTGGATTTACATAATGTGGATGATTATTTTTCCTTAATAAAAAACACAGCATTTAAAAATATGCTCACTTTAGAGTCGAAAGATGTGTTTGAGCAATATAAAATGTGTATTTTACGCGATAGATTATTAGATTCGCATTATCAAGAGCATATTTTAGCGTTGCGGATTGGTGGCAATGATTTATTACACCATTTAGGGTTGCGTCGTCCATTGGATAAAACCTTATATGAAACACCGTTAGGCTTTATTATCTATCAGTTAATTACTATTTTTAAACCATACGGATTTGAATTAACCGCTCCTGTGTTTGAACATTTACATCAAACGGAGTTGTTAATTAAAGAAACACAACAGGATATAAGTTGTGGTTTAATCGGTAAAACCGCTATTCACCCAGAACAATTGGCTATTATTGAAAGTTGTTTTCAGATTAATCAGGATGATTTAGCCACTGCACAGGCAATTTTGCATGAAAAAGCGGAAGCAGTTTTTAAAATGAATGGGTCAATGTGTGAGATTGCTACGCATCGGTCATGGGCAAATAATGTTATTAAACGTCATCAGTTTTATGGTCATGGCGAGTTTCAATCTTCTGTGATTTCGCGATAGTTATCTAAGAAAAAAGATTGTGAACGTTTAGTCTAAGTTTGCAGTGTGTTCTCGTAAAACTTTAAGGTTATGTTTTTTCCCTTCATTCTGTTCGGTGGCGGCGGTGTGGGTAAAATACGCATGTTGTTCTACAAAACGGATGCTGATTTCCTGCCATTGTTTTTTCGACAGCGGCGCACCAAACGCAACTAATTCACGCCACAAATCATCGGACAGAATGAAAAAATCTTTGCTGCCTAAGTGATATAAATCTGCATCGCACATAATTTGTTCTAAGAGATTATGCGGGGTTTGTGGCAAGGCTGTTGCCATGATGATATTTTTTATCACTGCAATTTGTGCTGATGTATAAGCAAAGTCTAACAGCATCTCATCCGCTAACGTTGCTGCAATAATTTCATTATTTTCATATTGTGCAACATAACCAAAATCATGCAAAACCACTGCCGTGAGCAATAAGATAAGTGGTTCACCTTTAACACCTTCAGCGCGGGCTAAATATTCAGCGGCAGGTAACACATAATCACGGGTGTGGTGTACGCCATGATAATAGAGCCGAGGGTCTAATTCGGTGGCTAGAATTTTAAATACATGTTCCCGCAGTTTTTCGTACTCAGGGGTTTTCATAGACATCCTCGTTTATTTTAATTAGCATCAATCAAAAAAATCAGTGGTGTTTATTGATTGACTTTAGCAGTTGGCTTTAATTGTAGTCGTTGTCAATTTTAAATTCTGCTTATTTGTGTCACATAAAACAGATAAAGTTGTGCTATCAATTTTGTGTAGGAGACGATTGCGCTAATTTACTGTGTCTAATCGAATAAACAAAATAAACAATCAGTCCTAAAACCAGCCAGATAATAAAGCGTAGCCATGTTAACGCCGGCAAAAAAGCCATCAGTGCTGAACACGATAACATGCCTAAAACTGGAAACAAGTGTCCTAACGGCATCCGAAAAGGTCGCATTAATTCAGGTTTTTTGATGCGCAAAACACTGACCCCCAAACACACTAAAACAAAAGCCGCTAATGTACCGATATTGACTAGCTCGGCTAAATCCCCTAACGGGATAAAACCTGCAATGATTGCCATTAATACCCCACAAATCACAATCACCCGTACTGGCGTTTGTGTATTGGAGTTGACTTGGTTGAAAAATGCCGAAAGTAATCCGTCGCGCGACATGGCAAAAATAATGCGTGTTAAAGCGTAATAAAGCACTAGCATAACTGTTGTTAAACCGGCAATCACGCCTGTGGAAATTAACGCAGAAGCCCAGTTATAGCCGATAAGCTGTAAAGCATGTGATACAGGAGAGGAAACATTCAAGTCTTTATACGATACGACTCCGGTTAGTAAGCCTGCAACAATGATATAGATTAAGGTACAAAACGCTAAAGAGATAATAATGCCAAATGGTAAATCGGTCTGTGGGTCTTGCGATTCTTCCGCCGCCGTGGAAACCGCGTCAAAACCAACATAAGCGAAAAATACAATCGAAGCCCCCGCCAATACGCCGCGCGTATCCCCATTTGGCAAGGATTCAAACCAGCCATAAGGCATAAACGGATGCCAATTGTCGGGATTCACGTTAAATAAAGCGATGCCAATAAACACACTAATGGTTAATAATTTAATAAACACCATCGCATTATTAGTATGTGTGCTTTGTTTGACCCCAATAATTAATAACCCCATTAAGATTAAAATGATACCTGCGGCGGGTAAATTAATAATCCCCCCCATTTTAGGGGCTTTAGTTAATACTTCTGGCAACCCCATACCGAGCGCAGTTAAAGCATTATTAAAATAGCCCGACCAGCCATTAGCAACCGCAGCGACCGACATACCGTATTCGAGTAATAAATCCCAACCGATAATCCAAGCAATTAATTCACCAAACGCAGCGTAGCTATAACCGTAAGCACTACCACAACCACCAACAGAAGCGGCTAATTCTGCGTAAGATAAAGCAGCAAATGCACACGCTAATCCTGCAATAATAAAAGAGATAACCACCGCAGGTCCTGATTGTGTTGCCGCCGCGATACCTGTTAAGACAAAGATACCTGTACCAATAATAGCACCGATGCCTAAAAAGGTCAGATCCCATTTAGAAAGGCAACGATTCAAGCCTACATCTGACAAATCATCGGGGGTAATGTGTTTGGTACGAAAAATTTGCAACGCCATAAAAACTCTCTATTATTTAAACGCTTAGCGCGTGAATTGTTAAATCATAACAACAGTTAAGCTATTGCGTCCAATAGTAACATCAGAAAAAGCAAGATAGTTCACATTGATTTTTGTATTGCCTTAATTAACGCAGCAATTTCCCCCTTAAAAAAATTAAAACTGTTGGCATCGGGGTAATTTATTAATTTGATTATTGAACTTATCCAGTGCCTGCATATCCGTGTCATGGAAAAACACCCACTGTTTAACTTGTGAATCATAAACCAAATGACTTCCGGCTATATCGACCGAACCACCGCGTAAATACAACACAAAACGTTGCGAATTATAAAATAAAGCCCCGGTTGGTTTTTGCTTATCGAAAGATTTTTGTATCAACGATAAATTATAAGATTGAACTTGCGGAATCTTAAAATAATCCGCCCGGCACGGGTGCGGCATTGTTATTTGTATTTGTGCAATTAATGGCTGATAGGCTGTTTTAAAACGCGATAAGGAAAGATATTGGGTTAATTGTAATAACCCCCCCGCAAGTAAAAAACCAATAATTAACGTAATAAAGCGATAAGATTTTTTCCAGTGTAAAGTTTTATTAAATAATAACGCATAACCAATAAAAACCAGATGATATAAAAACGGCGGACAAAAAATAATAATTAAAAACCAAATAACACTGCCTTTTGTTGGCCAACAATAAATAGACGCATATAAAGCGAATAAAATAATACAGCCGTAACTGATAAATAAAACCCAATTTAAAAGTAAATATTTTTTTTTAGAGGTTACATCTGCCAATTTACTAAAGACCTCAGTCAGTGTTTAATTTGTTTTTTATCCGCCTTGTTTAAAAGTTTAGTCGTTTTGCTGCGATTCCTGTTCTGCATTCCACAAAGGATTGTTTAAATCCTGCTCACATAATTTAGCCTGTTCTTCAGGATAAATATGCCAAAAAGATTTATCAATAGCACCTTCATCATAATCCCCATTATCTTTTTTATTATGCCCAAACGGACACCACCAATTTTCTACCACTTTTACTAAATAAGCATGCCATTCAAATAAGGCAACACTTAATGGACAATACCAAGTGCAATTTAAAATCCAATACAATTTAGATTGTGCCATGCTCAATTTAAATGAACCATCCATAGTAATTTGACTTTTTAAATCATAACGATGCGTGGCGCGATCCGGCATAAAGTCGCTCCAAGTTTTAACATTTTTTCCTCCGACCATGCGCAAATGAAAATAGGTTAAATAGGCACTGGTAATAACAAAAGGTAAGGTTAAAATCGGTAAATACACAAAAATAAGCCCAATTGCACGTTGGGGAACGTTAATGCTTTTATGATTTGCGCCGATTTGGACACGTTGAGAACAGGATTCGCAGGCTTTCATAGGTTGACCTCGGTTTTTAAGTTTCGTTATTGTTATCGGGGATAAAGGTTAGAATTGATGAGTAATTGATAAATACTTAAGCAGCCTGCACAACAAAATTGTTTTAAGCCATCGTCGGTTAACAAGGAAAATCCTTCTATTTCAACAGGTTGTTTACAAAGTTCACAACGTGGTTTTTCAGGTGTTACAAGCATGAACGTGGTTTACAAATGACTAGCAACAGCGCAAAAGTAAGTTTTTAAATAGTGTGTTTCCGCTACCGCAGGATGAATAGGATGATCGCCGCCTTGTCCACCGCTGGCAAAAAATACTAAATGACGATCAATGTGCCGTGCTTGCGAACGCAAAATTTCGTGTAAATTTTCACAACTTAAGTGATGTGAACAAGAAGCCGAAACCAATACGCCATTTTTTGATAATACTTGCAAAGCTAATTGATTTAAGCGGCGATAAGCTTCAAAACCAACTTTAAAATCTTTTTTGCGTTTAATAAGAGCCGGCGGGTCTAAAATAATGACATCAAAACGTTGCTGCTGTTCACGCAGATGTTTTAAAAATTCAAACACATCGCTGCGTATAAACTGCATTTTTTCACTAACTTGATTAAGTTGCGCACTGGTTTTTGCCATCTCTAAAGCAGACTGTGAACTGTCTACACAAACAACTTCTGTCGCTCCGGCGATAGCTGCGGGAATTCCCCATGCTCCTGAATAAGAAAATAAGTCCAGAACTCGTTGATTTTTCGCTAACTTTGCACAACGGGCGCGGCTGTCACGATGGTCATAAAACCAACCGGTTTTTTGTCCTTCTAAAATCGCAATATTAAATCGTGCGTGGTTTTCTTCAATGATGATTTCATTCGGCAATGCGCCATAAATAACTTCAGACACTTCGCTTAATTGTTCTAATTGCCGCTGACTGTTGTCATTTTTTAACACAATCGCCTGCGGATTAAAAAGTTCAACTAAAGTCGCAATTAAATGTTCTTTATGTTGTTCAATGCCAGCGGTGGTAATTTGCAACGCGAAAATCGCATCAAAACGGTCAATGACTAAACCGGGAATGCCGTCGCTTTCGCCAAAAATCAAGCGATAATAAGGTTTATCAAACAGGCGTTGCCGTAAAGTTAATGCGGTATTAATCCGTTCTTTAAAAAAATTACCGCCTAATTTAGCATTCGGTTTGCGTGAAAATAACCGTGCGCTGATTAATGTGTGCGGATTAATATAAGCAGTTCCTAAATTTTGCCCACTGTGGTCTTTAATAAGCACTAAGTCGCCCGCATTAATACCGTTGAGCGGTGAACGCGCCGTGTCAATTTCATTGCTAAACACCCAAAGATGTCCTTGGCGAATGCGTTTGTCTTCGTTTTTCTTTAAAAAAATATCAGGATATGCCATGAATAGTGCGTGTTGATGAGGAGGATAAACTTTAAGGCAAGCGGCTTTAAGCTAAGCCGTGCAAATTTTAAACAGGCGGACACAAAGTGTATCACAAGCCTTGAGCTATCAAATTAATTCAAATGTATAACCACCGATTTTTTGGGCAGGGATGGCAATATTCAAACTGACTTCAATGGTTTGCGAGGCTGCCAATAAACCATTAGCCGGGATCGTTAAATATTCGGCAGGGTAAAAAACACGCTCTGCAAACGCTTCGCCGGAAAAGTCCAATAAGATTAATTTAATCCCCGGATACGCTTGTGCAAACGGGGCTTGATTGCTGATTACGGTTTGAAAAACATAGTGGCTATTGTCATTAAGTTGAAAATCGCCGTGCAGAATTTCAATTTCGTCTAAATTTTTATATACCGGCAAACCACACGGTAACTGCTGGCAAATTTTTTCTAACCATTCGCGTTGTTCTGGGTCTTGCGCCAGTTTTTCACGTTCAACTAACACAATTTGCGCAAGTAATAAGACTAGTGCAGCAATAAAACCAAATGTCCACCAGTACGATGTGATAGCGCGCGGGGTAGTAAAAAAATTGGCTGGAATATCGGCCGATGCTCGCTGTTTTTCAAGGCAAGCGGGGCAAATATGTAAATCGCCGCCTGCTTCAAAATCTACTGCATAATCGCTTTTACATTGTGAACAACATTGCCACATACGCTACACCTGCTAAACGAATTTTGTACCGTGAATACGACACCAATCGTCTTGCGACACGAGGGAAAATTGGGCAATTTGCGTTTTATATGCGTTTATTACGGTTTGCGCCTGCTCGTTTAATATTCCCGATAAAACCAATTGCCCGTACGGTTTTACTGATTGACTGATACAAGTAGACAGTTCAATAAGCGGTTTGGCAAGAATATTGGCTAATACAATGTCAGCCTGCTGTGGTGGAAATTGTTGCGGTAAATAACAGCTTATTTTATCGGTAACTTGATTTTTTTCCGCATTGGCTAAAGTTGCAGTAATCGCCTGTGGGTCAATATCAATTGCAAAGGCGTGTGTTGCACCTAATAACACGGCTGCTATTGCTAAAATACCTGAACCACAGCCATAATCAATTACGACTTTATTAGTTAAGTCATAATTTGCCAACCATTCTAAGCATAATGCTGTTGTTGGATGTGTCCCAGTACCAAAAGCTAATCCCGGATCTAACACCATACAGACCGTTTCGGCTTGGTATTGTTGTTGTCCAGTTGGACACACCCATAATTTATCGCCAAATTTCATCGGCTGATAATAATCCATCCACGCCCGTTCCCAATCTTGATCGGCTAAAATTTCCGCTTGCCATTGTTTTAACGGACTGCCAGCAAAATGCGCGAAGACTGCCGCTTTAATCAGTTGCGGTTCAGCGGTTAATTCATATAAGGCAACGACAACAGTATTCGCCCAAATTTTGGTTTCATTAAGAGCCGGTTCGTAAATAGGCTGATCTTCAGCATCTAAATAAGTCACCGACACTGCGCCCAATTCTGCAAAAAAATCAGCAAGTTGCGGAGCAGTTTGTTCATCCGTGATAACAGAAAGCTGATGCCAAGTCATCTTATGCCTGCATACAGCATTTTTTATATTTTTTACCACTTTTACACGGACAAGGGTCATTTCTACCGATTTTGTCCGTATTTTTTACTGTCGCTTTATCGGTTAAAAATTCCGTAATGACAATATCTTTGTCGGTAGTATGTTCAACATCAATAATTCCCATCACTTGAAAACGTGTAATATCCGGCGACTCTTTAGTAATTTCATTAAAAACATCGTTATCTAATACAACAACCGGACAAGTTGCACAAAAATGCCCACCGTTATTACTGGCTGCAAAAGAAGAGATTTGCCCTTTTTCTTGTGCGGCAATCGCGTAAGCATGAACTTCAGTGCTCAATGCAGCCCCGCATTCGGGGCAAATCGTTGGCTCTTTTAAGCTTTTTGCCCAATACATTCTGCGGCGAATGGCAGGGTCGAATTTTTTTTGGCTCATGTTTTTTGTTTTACTCTAAAATTTTTTGTAACGGACGACAGTTGCAAACACCTTAACGCCTTAAACGCATCAAGCTATACCTCAACCAATACCTAATTTTTTCTCTAAATAATGAATATTCTGCCCCCCGGCACAAAACGCGCTATCGTGCATAATGTCGGTTTGCAAAGGAATATTGGTTTTAATACCGTCAATCACCATTTCATGCAATGCAGTGCGCATTCTGGCAATCGCGCTGTCACGATTTTCACCGTGTGCAATCAACTTACCAATCATAGAGTCATAATAAGGGGGAACTTTATAACCATTATAAATATGCGTTTCACAACGAATCCCAGGACCGCCGGGCATATGAAACTGATCAATTGTCCCCGGACAAGGCATAAAGGTTCTGGGGTCTTCAGCGTTTAAACGACACTCAATGGCATGACCTGTAAACGTCACTTGTGATTGTGTAATAGATAATTTTTCGCCGCTTGCAATGCGTAATTGTTCTTTGACAATATCAAAACCGGTAATCATTTCTGTCACCGGATGCTCAACTTGTACACGCGTATTCATTTCAATGAAATAAAAACTCCCTTTTTCATACAAAAACTCAAACGTTCCTGCTCCTAAATAACCTATATCACGACAGGCTTTTGCACATAACTCGCCCATTCTATGCCGCTGTTCGGCAGTAATACCTGGAGCGGGAGCCTCTTCAACCACTTTTTGATGCCGCCGTTGCATGGAACAATCGCGTTCACCTAAATGAATCGCATTGCCATATGAATCTGCCATCACTTGAAATTCGATATGGCGCGGGTCTTCTAAAAACTTTTCCATATACACCATATCATTACCAAATGCAGATTTCGCCTCTGCTTTAGTCATGGCAATAGCATTTAATAAGGCCGCTTCTGTGTGTACCGTACGCATTCCCCGTCCACCGCCGCCACCTGACGCTTTAATAATCACCGGATAACCGATTTCAGCCGCCATTTTTAAATTTTCCCCTCCATCATCAGACAAAGCATTACCGTTCCCCGGAACACACGGAATACCCGCCGCTTGCATGGCTTTTTTGGCAGAAATTTTATCACCCATCATACGAATGGTGTCGGCACGCGGCCCAATAAACACAAACCCACTTTGATGCACTTTTTCTGCAAAATCCGCATTTTCCGACAAAAATCCATAGCCCGGATGAATTGCTTCAGCATCCGTCACTTCTGCGGCACTAATAATAGCAGGAATGTTTAAATAACTATCAGTAGAAGAAGCCGAACCTATACACACCGATTCATCGGCAAGGCGAACATGTTTTAATTCGCGGTCTGCGGTCGAATGTACCGCTACAGTTTTTACTCCCAATTCACGGCAAGCCCGCAAAATCCGCAGTGCAATCTCACCTCGATTAGCAATAACAATTTTTTCAAACATACTTTAGTACCGATGTGTGCTTATTCAATAATAAATAAAGGCTGGTCATATTCAACAGGCTGCGCATTTTCAACCAAAATTTTCTTAATGACACCGCTTTTGTCGGCTTCAATTTGATTTAAAATCTTCATTGCTTCAATAATACACAAGGTTTGCCCCTGTGACACCGATTGTCCAACCTCAACAAAAGGGGCGGAGGTCGGTGTTGCGGAACGATAAAAACTACCAACCATAGGTGAGCGCACAACATGACCGCTCATTTTTTCTTCTATGACGACAGGATTCGTACTAGCGATAGATACCACAGGCGCGCTGGCGGTAAGAGCGACAGGTTGTGCGGCAACCGGCGGCGGGGCTAAATAGCGACTAATACGAATAGATTCTTCACCTTCGCTAATTTCCAATTCGGCAATATCGGATTGGGAAATCATGTCGATCAGTTTTTTAATTTTTCTAATGTCCATAATCTTGTGTTATCTCTGCTGTTAATATCTGATGTGCGGCTTGTAACGCGAGTTCATACCCGATGGCTCCTAATCCGCAAATCACTCCTTTTGCAATATCTGAAAAATAAGAATGTTTCCGAAACGGTTCCCGCGCATGAACATTTGACAAATGAACTTCTATAAACGGTATTTTTGTGGCAAGAAACGCATCACGCAGCGCAACACTGGTATGGGTAAATGCCGCTGGATTAATGATAATAAAATCAATCTGTTGTTGATATGCTTGATGCACACAGTTGATTAATTCATGCTCTGCATTATGTTGGCTAAACTGCAATTGGTGATTAAGCGTTGATGCTGAACGGCTAAGTAATTGTTGAATATCAGCAAGCGTTTTGTGTCCGTAAAGGCTTGGTTCTCTTAACCCTAATAGATTCAGATTAGGTCCATTTAAGACCCAAATAGTTGCCATATAAAAAATATCATTAAAAAGTAAATTAAGGCGGTAATTTTACCTTAGTGCCTTGTTTTGTCCAGTGATATGTCGGCAAATGCGCGAAAAGCTAAAAATCTTAATTTCACTGAATAAGCCAATTTAATTACACAATTGAAAGGTTTTATTTTAGAACTTTTTTAAGGCGTTAAGGCAACATGTTCAATTTGTGCGGTGTAAAAAAATTTTTCAAATTCCTCAGCTGATAAAGGATGTGAAAATAAATAGCCTTGCCCATAATCACACCCGGCATTGCGTAATAAATCCCGCTGTTCGATGGTTTCAATACCTTCGGCAATCACTTTAATGCCTAATTTATGCGCCATGACAATAATCGCTTCACATAAGGCTAAATCATTTGAGTTTTCTTGCATAGTACGCACAAAAGATTGATCTATTTTTAAATAATCAATATTAAATTTTTTTAAGTACGATAATGAGGAATAACCCGTACCAAAATCATCTAAAGAAACTTGCATACCTGCATGACGAAATTCAATCAATTGCGCCACTACCGAATCGCTGGTGTCCATCAGCAATCCTTCCGTAATCTCTATTACCACACCATCGCCGGGTAAACCGATTTTGTCTAAATACGCAAACCACGCTTGATGATTATTCTGCACACTTTGAAATTGCGCCGGCGATTTGTTAACGCTGATTTGAAATGTTGCATCATAACGTTTACGCCACGCTAACACTTGACAAGCGGCTTGTTCAAATACCCAATTACCAATTTTTAAAATCATATCGGTTTCTTCAGCAATCGGAATAAACGAGGCCGGGCTAATTAAACCATGCAACGGATGTTGCCAGCGGATTAATGCTTCAGCTTTCGTTATTTTACCGCTTTCTAATGCCACAATCGGTTGATAAAACAAGCGAAATTGATTTTGTGTTAATGCAGAACGTAAATCTGTGGCAATGCGCATTCGCACTTTCGCCGCCTCCTGCATAAAGGGCGCAAAATAACTATACCGATTACGCCCTTGATTTTTTGCCGCATACATCGCCTGATCAGCACTTTTGAGCAAATCCCCGACTTCAATAGCATCATCGGGATAAATAGCAATGCCAATGCTGGCGGAAATATAAGCAATTTCATTCTCTAACTGAAACGGTTGCGAAAAACTCTCTAAAATCGCTTGCGCAACCACGTCCACATGCGGCAAAGAATATAAATCCGTTAAAATAATCGTAAACTCATCGCCACCTAAACGCGCCACAGTATCAGAGGCGCTAACACAACAGACTAAACGATACGCCGCTTTCTTTAGTAGCATATCGCCAATTTCATGTCCCAACGCCTCGTTAACTTCTTTAAAACGATCTAAATCAATGATTAATAAGGCTAAAAATACTTTTTCACGGTAACTTTTTTTAATTTCCTGCTCTAAGCGATCTTGAAACATGCGCCGGTTAGGTAAATTGGTCAGTAAATCAAAATTAGCCTGTTTCCAAATTAAATGTTCTGATTCTTTTTTTAAAGTAATATCGGAAAATAAAGCGACACGGCGGTCAACCGTCCCGTCTTCATTAAAAATAGAATTAATGGTGAGCCATTCGGTGTATAAATCACCGTTTTTTCGTCGATTGATAATTTCACCTTGCCAATGTCCGGTGCTATGAATCGCTTGCCACATCGCCTGATAAAACCCTTGGTCTTGTTTGCCAGAACTTAAAATGCGGGTAGACTTTCCCACCACTTCGTCTAAGGTATAGCCGGTTAAAGCGGTAAAGGCTTGATTGACATTTAAAATAATCCCCTGCGCATCCGTAACGGTCATCGCTTCGGTGCTGTTTTGATAGACCAGTTGGGCTATTTTTTGTTCATCATTGTGATAACTACGTTCAATGGTTGTGCCAATAAAATAAGCAGTATCTTGTAATAAAGCTAAATCATCGGCTCGCGGGTTGGCTTGATAAGGATAATAAAAAGCTAAAATACCGATGAGATGTTCTTTGCTGTTTTTAATCGGTTCAGACCAACAAGCGACTAACTGTGTCTGGTTAGCTAATGGCGGATAGCACTGCCATGTTGTCGCAGTTTGAATTGCGCTCACAAGTTGCCGCTGCGGACTAAAAAGTGCCGGTAAATCGGGGCGATCAATTAAATGCCCTGCCGTACCAAGAATTTCGCGGGTAAAAAATGCCGGTAAACTAGGCGATATGTCGCTGACAAGTTGCGTTGCTAGCGTATTGGTCAGCATCACACTGGCGAGCAGCGGCGGGTGATTTTGTTCAACGGTTTGAATAATAACCGCTAAAATTTTCTTAAGCGGCGTATTAGTCATTAATAACTCACGCACGTTATTGTATGCCTGTTGGTTTTGCTCGGCACGTTTCCGTTTAGTAATATCGCGCGTTACCGCCAACACATTAACTTTTTTGGAAATACTGTCGATAAGCGGAACCGCCTGCGTTTCTACCCAGCGTTGCGTACCTTTTAAACCATTGATTTGAAAGACTAAAGAACCGGGTACGCCTTTTAAAACATTGTCATTCATGTCCTTGAACGCCTGTCGGTAGGGTTGGGCGATTAATAATTCAACTGGTTGTCCTATCACTGCACACGGGTCGTGCTCAGCTTCAATCATCATTAAACCGGCACGGTTCATTTGTAACAAACGCCCTTCTGCATCAGTGATTTTAACGCATTCCGGCTCGGCTTCTAAAATTGCCAATAATTTTGCCTGACTATCGCGTAACGCTTGTTCGGCTAATAGTCGGGCATTGATTTCCTTACACAGCCAATAACTCCATAGCATTAATAAAGCGGCTAAAGATAATTCCAATACCGCATATACCATGATTTTTCGCACGGGTATATGTTGTTCGATTAGTGTGAAAATCGAAAAAATAACCAAACATAACAATAGGATACTGCCTATTGCGAAAGTATGTAGTTTAATAGTTTTTGCTAGAGCAGTTACTTGGAAGGTCATTTTTTAGGAAAATCGTAGTCAAAACCTGTGTTAAGTTTTATGGCGTTCAAGCATCATTTTTTCGATAATGGGCATAAAAATAATTTCCATCGCAAGCCCCATTTTCCCCCCCGGCACGACAATAGTATTGCGCCGCGACATAAACGAATCATGCAACATAGATAATAAATAAGGGAAGTCGGTGTTAAATTTACGCACATCTTTAAAGCGAATCACGACAAAACTTTCATCCGCATTGGGAATATCACGCGCGGTGAATGGATTTGATGTATCAACCGTAGGAACGCGCTGAAAATTAATATCGGTGCGTGAAAACTGCGGGGTAATCACATTCACATAATCATACATGCGCCGTAAAATGGTTTCTGCCACTTCATCGCGGTTATAACCGCGTTCGGCGGTGTCACGGTGAATTTTTTGAATCCATTCTAGGTTAACAATCGGCACAACGCCGATCAGTAAATCGGCATAACGCGCTACATCTACGCTGTCGGTTTTTACTGCGCCGTGTAAGCCTTCGTAAAACAATAAATCGCTGTCTGGTGGAATCGACGCCCAAGGTGTGCAGGTTCCAACCGCTTGTTTAAAATACTGTTCTTCAGCAAGGGAATGAATATAGTGCCGCGAACGGCCGCTTCCATCTTCGCCGTATTGGCGAAACAGGTTTTCTAACTCGTCTAATAAATTTGCTTCCGGGGAAAAGTGACTAAAATGGCGGCGTTCTTGCAGTGCCTTTTTAATTTCCTCACGCATTTGTTGTCTGTCATAACGGTGATAACTGTCGCCTTCAATAACTGTGGGGTTAATGCGCAGACGTTTAAAAATATGTTTAAAGGCGTTTTTCACCGAGGTTGTACCCGCTCCCGATGATCCTGTAATCGCAATAACAGGATGTTTTTTGGACATATCTAACTCCAAACCCGCAACGGGGTATTAGTTTTAAGTATTTAATGCAGTTAGTCATTATAACGAAAACTGAATGGAGTTGATTAAATACCTACAATTTGCAGGTTTTAAGGTATATCAAAAAACGGCTATCGCAACCATGCAAGCAATTGCGTTAACAGGCTTTGCGCTTGTGCTAAATACCCGCTACCGAATAAATTTAAATGATTTAAAACATGATATAAATTATATAAATTTTTGCGCGTTGCGTAGCCTATATCCAGTGGATAATGTTCTTGATACACAGCATAAAAATCTTGACTAAAACCGCTGAATAATTCTGTCATCGCAATATCGGCTTCACGGTCGCCATAATAACAGGCCGGATCAAACATCACCGGTTGCTGTTGCTTATCCGCCGCCACATTTCCACACCATAAATCCCCGTGCAGTAATGCAGGTTGCACCGTGTAATGGCTAAAAAATGCGCAAAGCTGCGACAATAATTTTTCACCATCCTGTTGTAACTGTCCGCCATAACCGTGTTTTGCCGCAAGGGCTAATTGTTTACCTAAGCGTTGTTGTTGCCAAAAACTGACCCAATCGGCATAGTGACCATTTTCCTGCACCGTGCTACCAATCGTATTATCACGAAACCAGCCAAAATAACTTTGTTTGCATTGATGCAGGCGCGCTAATTGTTGAGCAAATACACGTTCAGACCCGCTCGACAGCGGTTTTAATTCCACATATTCTAAAATCAGATACGCATAATCTGGCGTTGTACCATAGCTAACCACGTTGGGTACGCGCACACAGCGTAATTGTGCTAACTCAGTTAAACCGGCGGCTTCGGCTTCAAACATGGTTAACAATGCCGGCTGATTCAGCTTAACAAACCAAGATTGCGTTGTGGTTTTAAGCTGATAAGTCGCATTAATATCCCCACCGCCGACCGCAATCAAACGCGCTTGCTGGGGCAGAATGCCTAATTGCGCAGCCAGATGGGTTTTGAGATGTTCTAAAGCGTGCATAAAAACTCCAAATCAACATTTAGTGATTAAATACTTGAAACTGCAAATACCAAATCCCTAATGACCCCAAAAAGTTTACCAGCACGGCGGGCAAAAAGCGCAAATGCACGGCAAAGGTATAACTCTTATCAATTGACATCGCCATAACCCCCGCCGCTGAACCGACTACGGTTAAACTACCGCCGATGCCAACCATTAAAGTGTTAAGAGTCCATTGCTCAACGGTAAGATGTGGTTTTGCCATTAATGCCGCCGCTTCTAACATATTGTTATCAATGAAACTTGACATTAAACCGACAATCACGTTCACCGCAATCGGGGAAAAATAATCAAATAACCGCGCTAAATAGCTTAACCAACCGACATGATTTAACGCCGCCATGCCGGTAATGATACCGATATAATAGAGTAAGGTACTCCATTCGACTTTTTGTAACTGCACATCCAGCGGCACTTCCACATGTTGGCGTTTTAATACCCAGATATAGGTCATCACAAAGCCTAAGCCAATGCCAAGCGCGAATTCAATATCCACTTGAAAAACTAAATTTAATAACACCGCACCAATCACGGCAATCGCACTAATCAAGGATAACGCTACGCCGCCTTGTTTCATACCGACACGGGTTTGCAATGGTTGCACCAATTGCCCTGTTAAAGGTTTTAAATAAAAAAACTCTAAAATCAACGCACTTAATATCCAGCCACCTAAACCCGCAGGAATGAGCATTAATAAATCCTGCATATGTAAATTGCCGGATAAAATCACCATTAAACTGGTTGACGTACCGACAAACCACACGCCGCTGTTAGAAGCAATGATGATATTACACAACGCCACTTGCGTATAACGGTTGTCAGAGGACACATTTTGCAACGATTTACCAAAAATCATTGCCGTGGTAATACTGCTGATAAACGGGCTAAGTAACGCGCTTAATAAGCCCATTGCCCAAAATAAACCGCGCGCGCCTAACCCTTTGTCCATTAAAAATTCATTGAGCGCGCCGAACACATTGCGCTCATTGAGAATTTCGACAATCATCCACATAAACGCCATAAACGCAATCAACGCAAACAAACCTTCTTTGGTTTCCGCCTGCATTTTTTTTAAGGCTATTAACCCCGCATCCCCTGCTCCGCTAAACCAATAATAACCTCCAATAACCGCTACCGAACTCATCATCAGCAATGCGGGTTTAAATTTGTCCATTTCTAATTGGACTTCGAGAATAATCAAAATCAGACTGATAACGAAAATGGCGAGGACAATAATCCCCACCGTAGAATGCGGTTCAATAAGCATATAATTACCATGATGCAGAAAATGAATGATTGTAGCATAACTTAAGAGCTGATTCTGTAATTGCAAAAAAAATAATAGCATTAAAATCAATAGGTTATATATTTATATACCTTATAATTTAAACTCGCTTTGTTATAAAACCGCGAATAACTTTTAAATCTAAGGAATTGACCGTGAATAAAAAAAATAATTTTTTACACGTTGCTGTGGGGGTGATTAAAAATGTACACGGAGAGGTATTCATCGCACAGCGTCCGGTGCAGGTGCATCAAGGTGGATTATGGGAATTTCCCGGTGGTAAAGTTGAAGCGGGCGAAACGGTGCGGACAGCGTTGCAACGTGAGTTACACGAAGAAGTGGGCATTACGGTGACACACGCCCATCCGTTAATCCAAATTCGCCATCATTATCCCACTCTCTCGGTGTTGCTGGATGTGTGGCAGGTAGAACGTTTTTCCGGTGTAGCGTACGGCAAAGAAAATCAGGTCGTTCAATGGGTTAAGCCAATAGATTTTCCCCGTTATACATTTCCGGCGGCAAATCTGCCGATTCTGCGGGCAGTGCAGTTGCCGCGTTGTTATGCGATTTTAGATGACGGTGATGCACAGCCTTTAGTCAATAAACTGCTGATTTTATTGGATAATAACATCAAGCTCATTCAGGCGCGGCTCAAACAGACCGCAGAAAGCGCGGTGGCGGAGTTTATGCAGGTCGCAATGCCGTTATGCAGGCGGTATGGGGCGGCGTTGTTGTTAAATTCAGCGGTAAAAAACGCGCGGCAATATGCGTGTGATGGGGTGCATTTTACCAGTGCGGATTTGATGGCTTTACAGGTACGTCCAACGGTTCATAGTTGGTTAGCGGCTTCGTGTCATAACTTGGCGCAATTGCAGCAGGCGGAAAAATTGGGGTTTGATTTTGTAGTGCTTGCGCCGGTGTTGCCAACGCCAACGCATCCTGAAGCGCGTCCGTTGGGTTGGGATGTTTTTGCTGCGTTAGTGGCGCAGGTGAATTTGCCGGTGTATGCGTTGGGCGGGGTCAGCGTGGCGGATAAAGAAACGGCATGGGCTTCTGGCGCACAAGGGATTGCCGGAATTCGGGCGTTTTTTGCGCAGGCGGTTTAAAAGCTTTCTCGCTTGGATGCAATGGTAAAATAGGTTCATTAGCACAAATGCGAAATGAACATTTTTACCCCAAGGAAAAAATATGAAACAAGTTGCCTCTTTACGTTATGAAGTTATTTTTAAAAAAGCCTTTTCTAAACCTGACATTTTTACTGCTTTTGTGAAAGCCGTTTTAGGCATTGAATTGGAAATAACCGAAGTGGAAATGGAAAAAACGTTTGAGCAAAAAATAGGGCAGGTGAAATCCCGTTTTGATTTATTTGCGCACGATAGTAAAAATCGGGTGATTGTGGATATACAACACGTTCAACATGAAGATTATTATGACCGTTTTTTACATTACCATTGTATTGCCTTGTTGGAGCAAGTCAAAAATGCAACCAATTATCAGCCACAAGCCAAAGTATTTACCATTGTCGTTTTAACGTCTGAAAATAAACAACAGAAAGATGTATTAACGATTGATTTTGACCCGAAGGATTTGCAAGGTAATGGCATTGGTAAAATTGCGCATAAAGTGATTTATTTATGTCCGCATTTTGTGAATGCGAATACGCCGAAAGAATATAAGGAATGGTTAGAGGCCATTGAGGATACGTTGGATGGTAAAGTGGATGAAACGCATTATCAGAATACGAGTATTCAGAAAATATTTGAATTGATTGAAGAAGACAGTATTACGCCGGAAGAACGTTATGATTTATTTGAAGAATCGCATCGTCGTGAGGAATCATCAGTGAGCGTAAAATCATTGCGAAAAATATGTTGGTGAAAGGTTTTGATTTAAAAACGATTGTGGAGTTAACAGGTTTAACAATGGTTGAAATTGAGAAGATTGGATAATGAGGCGAATTTATAATGAAACAAAGGTTTGAAATTGCTGAATTAGTTTATTTAGCTCTACACTAATAAATTTATCTCAATATTGTTTAGGAAAAAAATTATGCAAATGATAATTAACGTCCCCGATACTTTACCCGCAGAGTTTTTAAAATTGCGAATTCAAGAATTGGAGCAAAATTTAATCAGCGAGGCGAAGTTTTTTGCTGATTTTACGGTTTGGGATGAAACAAATTACCTTTTATCCAGTCCTGCCAATGCGCAGCGGTTGTTGCATTCATTAGCGCAAGCACGGCATGGTCAGTTTTCGGCAAAAC
>JACCEE010035822.1_pt1 | contig 26353 bp, 24 predicted proteins | sample 7449931 | NCBI WGS metagenome assembly JACCEE01 (sample SAMN15323457, study PRJNA562643) | freshwater metagenome | isolation source: river surface water | place: USA:Blue River Watershed | collected 2017-08-19 | reverse complement strand
TGGCGCGTGGTTTACTGCGCCTTCTGCTGCCATTTCAGCTGCCATGTCAGTGCCTAAATAATAAGATGATGTAACTTTTCAGCGCGATGATGAAGGCGGCAAGCAAGGCCAGCCAGTTCAGATCGCGGTACCACCAGACGACCGCTGCAAGCAGGCCGACCGTCAGCAAAATCTTGGTGAACTCGCCGAAGAAAAACGTCAACGGGCTCAGGGTTCCCGACCGCTGCGCGCCGAAAAACAGGCGCAATGCAAACAGGCTGTTGGGCACTACGCAACACAGGCCTCCGAGCAGCGCGGACAGGAAGGCATGCCATCCAGCCAGCAGACCGGCAACGGCTGCAGCGACCAAGGTCACTGCCAACTGGGTCAGAACCAGACGCAGCATCGGTCGTTTCAGGCGGGCCAGGGAGCTGTTGACGGCACCCGCAAGCCTGGCTTGCACGTACCGCGGAGTTGTTGCGCCTTTGCAGGGATTTTGTAAGCTTTTGTCAGCTTTCCGTAAGCGCCCTGCAAAGCCCCGGAATTATAAGTGGGTGCAGTGATTGGCGTCAAACTTTTCCCTATGCGAAAAGGCTTGTACCAAACGATCAATCAGCGGCCACCCGGCAGCCGCTCCCCGCTCAATCGGCCGTCACTTTCAGGCGCGCGATCACGCCATCGAGCTGGTCGAGGTCGCCGAAGGCGATCACGAGCTCGCCCTTGTTCTTTGCGCCGAGCTTGATCGTGACTGCCGTTGCCAGCGCATCGGACAGTTCTTCTTCGAGGCGCAGCAGGTCGCGCGATTTTTCTTTGCCCTTCCCAGCCTTGCTGCCCTGGTCTTCGGTGGTCGCGCGGACGACCAGCTTTTCCGTTTCGCGCACCGACAAGCGCTTCGCGATGACTTCATTGGCCAGTGCGATCTGCGTCGCCGAATCCACGGCCAGCAGCGCGCGCGCATGGCCCATGTCGATATCGCCCGCCATCAGCATCGCTTGCACGGGTTTGGCAAGATTCAACAGCCGCAGCAGATTCGAGACCGCACTGCGAGAGCGGCCGACAGAGTCTGCGGCTTGTTCATGCGTGAAGCTGAAGTCTTGGATCAAGCGCTGAATGCCTTGTGCCTCTTCCAGTGGGTTGAGGTCTTCGCGCTGCATGTTTTCGATCAGCGCCATTGCCGCAGCCGCCTGATCATCGACCTCTTTGATCATCACCGGCACTTCGGTGAGTCCGGCCAGCTGCGCTGCACGGAAGCGGCGCTCGCCGGCAATGATCTCGTGCGTCACGCCGTTCGTGCCATGGGAGATGGGACGCACCAGCAAGGCTTGCAACAGTCCCTGCGCACGAATTGAATCGGCGAGCTCGTTGAGCGCACCTTCATCCATGCGGGTGCGCGGCTGGTATTTGCCTGCCTGTAGCGCCATGACCGGCATGGTGGCAGTGGATGCGGTGACTTTCGTGGCCTCAGGACTGAAGTCGGCGGCGCTGCCCCCGAGCAGGGCTTCAAGGCCTCTGCCGAGGCCTTTGGGTTTTTTACTGACCATGGGTTGATGTCTTCCTTTTCTTTCTTCCGTAGGTTTTATCGATGCGCAGGCGGGTGGCGGTCATGGCGGTATCAGCCTATGCGTTCGACGAGTTCCTGACCAAACGCGATATAGGCTTGTGCACCTTTTGCAGCGGCATCGAAGATCACGCCGGGCACACCATAAGACGGCGCCTCGGCTAGGCGTACATTGCGCGGGATGATGGTCTTGAAGACCTTGTCACCAAAATGTTGCTCTAGCTGCGCAGAGACCTGCTGGGACAGCATCATGCGCGGGTCGAACATGACGCGTAGCAGACCGATGACTTGCAGATCAGGGTTGAGTTTCGCGTGAACGATCTTGATGGTGTTGACCAAGTCGGACAATCCTTCCAGCGCGTAATACTCGCACTGCATGGGAATGATCACGCCATGCGCTGCGCACAGCCCATTCAGTGTGAGCATAGACAGCGCCGGCGGACAATCGATCAGAATGAAATCGTACTCATCTTTCACGGCAGCGAGCGCCTGTTTCAGTCGTAATTCGCGCTGCTCCAATTCGACCATCTCGACCTCGGCACCGGCGAGTTCTCGATTGGCTGGCAGTACATCAAAATGGCCAGTCTCTGAGGTCTTTGTCGCAGCCCGCACATGACCCATGCCGAGCAAGACCTGATAGACCGAGCTTCCCAGCCCGGCTTTGTCAATGCCGGCGCCCATGGTCGCATTGCCCTGCGGATCAAGGTCGATCAGTAGCACGCGCTTTTTCAGGTTTGCGAGTCCGGCAGCGAGATTGACGGCGGTCGTGGTTTTGCCGACGCCGCCTTTCTGGTTCGCGATGCAGAATATCTTGGCCATAGTGATTGTCGTGGTTGGTTTTTATGGTGATGCGTGGAGCGCCTGTTACGTGTTGGTTTGCTTTGTCACGCGCGCTGTCTTTTCAGATACACCAGATGCCGCTGCGCTTTCATGCCTGGCACCTGCAAGCGTTCAATGTTTTGCAGCACCCATCCTGCGGGCAAGGCGGCAAGTTCGGTGTCGCTCACTTCTGCCTGGCCTTTTAACGCGATCATCTGCCCCTGCTCTGCCAGCAAATGGCCTGACCAGTCGACGAAATCTTTCAGCTCCGCGAAAGCGCGTGAAGTGATCACGTCGAATTTTTTGTCATCTTTCAGCTGCTCCACGCGACCGGTATGTACCTGCACGTTGTTCAGTGCAAGCTCTGCTTTCACTTGCGTGAGAAAGGCCGTCTTCTTTTGCACGGTATCGATCAGGTGCACTTGCATCTGCGGCGCTGCCTGCTGCGCCCAGATAGCCAGCACGAGGCCTGGCAATCCGCCGCCTGATCCGACATCGAGCACGCGCGTCGCGCCGACATACGCATGCAGCGCGGCCATGCAGTCGAGCAGGTGCTGTGTCAGCATCTGTTGCGGGTCGCGCACGGCGGTCAGGTTGTAGACCGCATTCCACTTGGCCAGTAGCGAAAGATACGCAAGCAACTGTTCGATTTGCGACTCGCTTAGCGCAAGCGATAAGTCGATCGCACCGGACCTCAGGGGTTCTCGCAATGCCTCGATATCGGTGGCCATTCAAGCGGCATCCGGATTGTCATTGGCTGCGGCAAATTGCCGGAATCCGCCCTTCTTCAAATGCACCAGCAACAGCGAAATCGCGGCGGGGGTAACGCCAGCGATGCGCGAGGCTTGCCCCAGTGTCTCGGGACGGTGCTGCTGCAGTTTCTGGCGGACTTCCATGGACAGCGCGTGCACGCTCATGTAGTCCAGTTCGTCTGGCAGCTTGAGGTTTTCGTAGTGTTCGTGGCGCTCGACTTCTTTGGCTTGTCGATCGATGTAGCCGGCATACTTGACCTGGATCTCGACTTGCTCGGCTACTGCCGGATCAAGCCCGGGATGATCGAATCGGCGGCCATCGACCGTGGTCAGGCTCATCAGGCTGTCGTAACGGACATTCGGCCGACGCAGCAGGTCTGTGAGTGCGTACTCTCGCTCCATGGCTTTGCCCAGAACGCGCTCTGCCTCAGCATCGGCAATGATCTTGGGATTGACCCAGGTCGATTTCAGGCGCTCGAGCTCGCGCGCGATGGCCTCGCGGCGACGTTCGAATGCTTCCCATTGCGCGTCTCCGACGCACCCTAGCCGCCGGCCGATGTCGGTCAGCCGAAGATCGGCATTGTCCTCGCGCAGACTCAGCCGGTACTCGGCGCGACTGGTGAACATGCGGTACGGCTCCTGGACGCCCTGGGTCACCAGGTCGTCGACCAGCACGCCGAGGTAGGCTTGGTCACGACGGGGCAACCAGGGCTCGCGCCCCTGCGTCTGCAGTGCGGCGTTCAACCCGGCGAGCAAGCCTTGTGCGGCCGCTTCTTCATAGCCGGTGGTGCCATTGATCTGCCCGGCAAAGAACAAACCGCGGATGGCCTTGGTCTCGAGCGAGGCTTTCAGGCCGCGCGGATCGAAGTAGTCATATTCAATCGCGTAACCGGGCCGCAGAATATGGGCATTTTCCAGGCCGCGCATGGAGCGCACCAGCGCCAGCTGCGCATCAAATGGCAGGCTGGTCGAAATGCCGTTCGGGTAGAACTCGTGCGTCGTCAGCCCCTCAGGCTCGAGGAAGATCTGATGGGAATCCTTATCCGCAAACCGATGAATCTTGTCTTCGATCGAGGGGCAATAGCGCGGCCCGACGCCTTCAATTACTCCGGTAAACATGGGGCTGCGGTCCAGCGCGCCGCGAATGATGTCATGCGTCTGCAGATTGGTGTGGGTAATCCAGCACGGCCGCTGCTCCGGGTGCATCTGCGCATTACCCATGACGGAAAACACCGGCACCGGATCGTGGTCGCCCGGCTGCTCGGTCATCACCGAAAAATCGATGCTGCGGCCGTCGATACGCGGCGGCGTACCGGTTTTCAGCCGGCCCTGCGGCAAACTCAACTCTTTGAGGCGCGCGGAGAGCGACATGGCAGGGGGATCCCCTGCCCTTCCCGCAGAATAATGATTGAGGCCGATGTGAATTTTTCCGTCGAGGAAGGTACCTGCCGTCAGCACCACCGCGCGCGATCGGAAACGTATGCCCGCCTGCGTTACTGCGCCGGTGACCCGGTCGCCCTCCACCATCAAATCGTCGACGGCCTGCTGAAACAGCCAGAGATTCGGCTGGTTTTCGAGCCTGGAACGTATCGCCTGCTTGTAGAGCAAGCGGTCTGCCTGCGCCCGGGTTGCGCGCACGGCCGGGCCTTTGGACGAATTCAGGATGCGGAACTGTATACCTGCCTCATCGGTGGCAATCGCCATCACGCCGCCCATCGCATCGACTTCGCGCACCAGATGCCCTTTGCCTATGCCGCCGATCGACGGATTGCACGACATTTGCCCCAGGGTCTCGATGTTATGCGTCAGGAGCAGCGTTTTTTGCCCTGTTCGCGCAGCCGCCAGCGCCGCCTCGGTACCCGCATGGCCGCCGCCAACGACAATCACATCAAATTCAGAGGGAAATTCCATGGAGCCCGGCTGCGCAAGGAGGAAATGCGGAGGCTGGATTATAAGGGCATTTGTCTGAGCCAAACCCGCCGCGCGCTGCTCAGACCAAAATTCTGCTCGGGAAACGCCAAATGATTCCCTGTGTTACGACAAGGAAGTGCGACGGTGCCACACGGCACCTAGCAACATCAAGGACTTGGGGACGCTGCGCTGGCAGCGGATGTACTGGTTTTCCTCGATCAGCGCCCTCCTACGGATGGTTAGCCAGGGATGTGCTGTGAATAGGCTGTGAATTGGTTGTGGATGACCTGTGGATCAGCTGTGCATAAGCGGATGGGCTGCCGCGATTGTTTCACGTGGAACCCAAACATCGCTCCGCCCGAAGGCTCGCCACATGTTTCACGTGGAACCATCAGCCTCTGAAAAATGCGTCGTAGCCCGTCTTGATGATCAACAGCCCGACCACTAGCAAGAACAACTTGCGGACAAAGCTTGTGCCGCCCTTCAACGCCAGGTGCGTGCCGATAATGGATCCAAAGATATTGCAACAGGCCATGAATAAGCCCAATGGCCAGATCACGTATCCCGCCGCCGCAAACCAAGTCAGCGCAGCAAAATTGCAGGCGACATTGACGACTTTGGCAATGGCTGACGCTTGCAGAAAATCGAGGTGAAAAAAGCGGACGAACATAAAGATCAGAAAGCTGCCGGTGCCGGGGCCAAACAATCCATCATAGAAACCTATCAGTGCCCCGGTCAGCAAGGCCAAACCTAGGCGCTTGTCAGACTGCCCGTCTGCCAAAGACTCACTGCCAAAAGATTTCCGGCGGAAAACATACACCGCCACTGCGAATAGGATGAACGGTAGCGCTTTGCGTAAGATTTCTTGGGGAAACAGTGATACGGCACGCGCGCCCAAAAATGCGAACACCAGCGCAGCCACGGACGCAGGAAGCGCGATGCTCCAGAGCAAGGTCAGCCGTTTCGCGTAGCTGCGGGCGGCAAACGCCGTGCCCCAGATAGCCGCCAGCTTGTTCGTGCCGAACAGCGTCGAGGGCGCGGCTTGTGGGAAAACGCTTAACAACGCGGGGAGTTGAATCAGGCCACCGCCGCCAACGACCGAATCAATCAGCCCAGCCAGCACCGCCGCGAGCCCAAGTAACAGGTAATCGCTGGTCAGGATTTCCAAATGGCACGCCCCCGAATGGCGATGATGTCGCGATTGTTAGTGAGCACTATCGCGATTCTCTTTTGTTGGTCGGCTATGTAGACAGGGTGGCGGGCAACGGTGCCGCATGAGCCTGGCGCTCCGCACGGATCAGCGCCGCGGTTTTGTCGGCAATCATGATAATCGGCGAGTTCGGATTGCCCGACGTAATCAGCGGCATCACCGACGCATCGACGACTCGCAGCCCAGCCACACCCCGCACGCGCAGACGGGAATCGACCACGGCCATAGCGTCGTCCTCCCTGCCCATCTTGCAGGTGCCGACCGGATGGAAAATCGTGGTTCCAATATTCCCCGCCGCAAACGCAAGTTCTTCATCGGTTTGGAATTGCGGCCCCGGCATGAACTCTTCCGGCGCGTATCGTTGCAGGGCCGGTGCGCGAACGATGCGACGCGTGATCGATAAGGAATCTGCAGCCACTTGTCGATCTTCGGCGGTGCTCAGGTAATTGGGCGCGATCACCGGTGCTGTCTGCGGATCGCCGCTGACAATCCGCACATGTCCTCGCGCGGTCGGCCGAAGGTTGCAGACGCTTGCCGTGAATGCAGGGAAATCATGCAGGGGCTCACCGAATTTGTTCAGCGACAGCGGCTGCACATGATATTGAATGTTCGCTGACGTTTGCGATGGATCAGACTTTGTAAACGCGCCCAACTGCGATGGCGCCATCGACATTGGGCCGCTGCGATTCAGCGCATACTCCAGACCGATCTGGAGCTTGCCGAGCCAGCTGTTCGCCATCGTATTCAGCGTCTTCACGCCCTGTACCCTGAACGCCATTCGCAACTGCAAATGGTCTTGCAGGTTTTCTCCCACGCCGGGTAATGGCGTGACCACCGGGATCTGGTGCTGCGATAACAACGCCGAGGATCCCACGCCCGACAACTGCAGTATCTGCGGCGACCCGATCGCGCCGGCGCTCAGCAGCGTCTCGTGCGCCGCCTCGGCAAACCAATGCTGACCGCCGCCGGTGAACTCGACGCCTCGACAGATCGCCCCCTGCGCCGTTTTTTCGATGCGCAGCTTGTGCACATGGCAGCCGGTCATGATGTCGAGATTGCCGTGGCGACTTTTCACCGAACGCAAAAATGCTTTCGCTGTATTCCAGCGTATGCCACTGCGCTGGTTCACTTCAAAATAACCGCAACCTTCATTGTCGCCACGATTGAAATCGTCGATGGTCGGAATGCCCGTCTGCGCTGCCGCCTCACGAAACGCATCAAGGATCTCCCAGCGCAACCGTTGCTGCTCAACCCGCCATTCGCCACCTGCACCATGAAAGCCGTTGGCGCCCGCATGATAGTCTTCCGTCTGCTTGAAGATTGGCAGCACATTCTGCCAGCGCCAGCTGTCGTCACCGGACAGCTCGGCCCATGCCTCGTAGTCACGCGTCTGCCCGCGCATGTAGATCATGCCGTTGATCGACGAGCAACCACCCAACACCCTGCCGCGCGGGTAGATCAGGCTGCGTCCATTCAGGCCGGGATCCTGTGCGGTGCGATAACGCCAGTCGGTACGCGGATTGTCGATACAGTACAAGTAGCCGACCGGGATGTGTATCCACACATAGTCGTCCTTCCCTCCGGCCTCGATCAGCAGCACCGAGACACCGGGATCTTGCGTCAGCCGGTTCGCCAGCACGCAGCCCGCTGTGCCTGCGCCGATGATGATGTAGTCGTACTTGCCCGCAGACTGCGGCGATGAAGACGCTTGCATCTCGACCTCCCGCGCTTACTTCGCGACTGGCATCGTGAACTCTGCGCCCTTGCCTATCGACTCCGGCCAGCGCTGCATGATGGACTTGTACCGCGTGTAGAAACGCACGCCCTCTTCGCCATAGATGTGCGCATCACCAAACAGCGACCGCTTCCAACCTCCGAACGAGTGCCATGCCATCGGCACGGGAATAGGCACATTCACACCCACCATGCCTGCTTCAATGCGGCGAGAAAATTCGCGGGCGGTATTACCATCCGATGTAAACAACGATACGCCATTACCGAACTCATGGCGGTTGATGAGATCAATCGCTGCACCCAAATCAGCAACCCGCACCACACACAGCACGGGACCAAAGATCTCTTCCTGATAAATGGACATGTCGGTAGACACCTGGTCGAACAAAGACCCGCCGAGGAAGAAGCCCTGCTCATGGCCCGGCACCTGTAATCCGCGACCATCCACCAGGAGCTTTGCGCCTGCCTTCACGCCTTGCTCGATATAGGATTCAATCTTTGCCTTGTGCGCCGCCGTCACGACGGGGCCCATCTCGGCATCCGGCTCCATGCCATTTCTGACTTTGAGCGCCTTCACACGTGGCACCAGCGCATCCACCAACTTGTCTGCGACGCTGCCTACGGCCACGGCCACCGAAATCGCCATGCAACGCTCGCCCGCCGAGCCGTAAGCTGCGCCGATCAGTGCATCGACTGCCTGATCAAGATCGGCATCCGGCATGACGACCAGATGATTTTTCGCGCCGCCCAGCGCTTGCACGCGCAGCGGATACGCGCCTTTGCGGCGAGCGCCCTCGGTATAGATATATTCGGCAATCGGCGTCGAGCCGACAAAAGACACCGCCTTGACGTCCGGATGATGAATCAAGGTGTCTACCGCAAGCTTGTCACCCTGAACCACATTGAACACGCCATCCGGCAAGCCCGCTTGCTTGAAAAGCTCCGCAAGCATCAATGACGGGGACGGGTCCCGCTCGGAAGGTTTCAGCACAAAGGTATTCCCGCAGCCGATCGCCACAGGTGCCATCCATAAGGGCACCATCACAGGAAAATTGAAAGGTGTAATACCGGCAGTCACCCCCAACGGCTGCCTCAGCTGCCAATTGTCGATCCCACCGCCAATATTGTCCGTGAACTGTGTCTTCAGTAGCTGAGGCATGCCGCAAGCGAATTCAACGATCTCCAGGCCACGGACCACTTCACCCTTTGCATCGCTGAACACCTTGCCATGCTCACGGGTGATCAACGCGGCTAATTCATCATGATGCTTCTCTATCAGCTCTTTAAATTTGAACAAAACACGTGCCCGTTTCAACGGTGCGGTGTCTGCCCATGCAGGGGCAGCCGCTTGCGCGGCCGCGACCGCAGCATTCACCTCGGCCTCACTGGCCAACGCCACTTCAGCAATGTCGGCGCCGGTCGCGGGATTGCATACCGGCTGAGACCGGCCGCTGGTAGACGCCACGATCTGGCCATTGATGTAATGAGAAACCGCCGCCCGCCTGCCTGTCATAAGTTTTCCTCTTCGTTGTAATGACTTTTTTGCAGAGTAGCCCAGAGAGCTTTCGCATATTCCGTGAGTCAGTATCAATGACTACCTGGGAGCCCATTATAAAGTTTCGACCAAGATTCACGTTGAACCCATGCCGCTTCGTCTTTTGTCTTTGACGCACACAGCAACCAAGACACCCTCATGGCTTCCGGACCCGGGCTGATGGATAAGTACCGCGAGACTTGACACTGCTACACGCCACTACACCAGACAGTGAGCTGATCTTGTGGAAAAAGCTAGGGACAACTGTGGTCGGTAAAGTGGAAAACCCCATGGTTTGGCGTTTCCCTGATTTTTATGCAGAAGCTGTCCTGTGCTTACCGTACCCCTATTCAGACTTTATCTTTTCGCTAGTCATCTGAGCTAGAAGGGAAAATACCAGTTATCCACACAAAACGCCCTACTTTATCTACTACTACTAATTTGAAATACAAGCTTTAACAAACAAGATGAATTGAACACCCTGCATCGAAACAAAAAACAGGGCGTGGACAACGCTCTGGATAAACCGTGGATACTTTGTTGATAAACCCAGCCGATACGACAATGACACCGCCATGGTATGGTGCGCGATATGGGCTTAACTTCTGATGACACGTAGTACCAGTCTCACTGCCACAAAGCGTTCAGCTAGTTCGGCATGCAGGATCGCGCAGTTCAGTACGACTCCGAAAATGGGCTTAACGCCCCTGAGCTACGCAATTGCTCGCGCAACCACTGATGCCCCGGACTTCTCGCATCACGCTCATGCCACAGCATGTCAATATGAACTTCAGGCATAGGAAACGGTAATTCTTTTGCCACCAATGCGTTGGTCATCCCAGTCGCCGCAATGAGGTGGTGTGGCAGCACCATGATGAGATCGGAGTGTGCGACGACCTTGCCAGCGGTGAAAAACTGGTTCACCGTCAGCAGAATGCGGCGCTCTTTATTGAGAGATAACAAGGCATCATCCACTAAACCGCGAGCTCGGCCCGAAAAACTCACGAGCAGATGGTTGGCCTGACAATACGCCTCGAGCGAAAGATCTTTATTTGCCAGTGCATGTTCTTTGCGCATGACGCAGACGTATTGACTGGTATACAAACGCTCATGACGAATCGGGGTTTCTGTAGCACCTTGCAGTTGAGCTACCACTCCCGGGAAAAAACCGATCGCCAGATCAATATCTCCTCGCAAGAGCAATGGCCTTGGTTCGCGTGTCGTCAAGGGCATCATGCGGATATCAATACCTGGCGCATCTTTTTCAATCACCCGCACCAATGGCGGTAGTAGCAAGCCAGCGGTTGCATCGGCCATCGCCATTCTGAACGTCACATGCGCTTTTGCGAGTTCGAAGCTACGCGGCGCGACGGCCTCTTCAAGGTCTGCCAGTGCGCGCCTGACAGCGGGCCATAACGATTCCGCGCGAGCGGTCGGTTTGACACCGTGTGCGGTACGGATCAGTAACTCATCGCCCAGTGCATCTCTCAGCCGCTTTACCGCGTTTGATACGGCTGGTTGAGTCATGGCTAACCGGCTGGCTGCTCGGGTCAGGTTTTGCTCAGTCATGACGGCGTCGAACACCCGCAGCAAGTTCAAATCTAATGTCAAAAAGCTCATTTTTTTATCCAGGCGCTAGAGAATAGGCGGCTATGCGCATGTTATACGCAAAAAATATTGCCGACATTTAAAAATATAATTGTATTTATATCTTAGCCCTGATTTATACTGCGGCGCAACATACTTACACTTACCTAAGACCATTTATGCAAACTACCCATTTTCCCTTCGCTTCAACCGCAGCCGTTCTCCGCTTATCGCACTGGTTTAGTGGTTTATTTGAGGGCCAATCCGCGGGCAACCCCAGTCTTGAGCAACGCGTCGACCACATTCATGCACTGCAGCGCATGGCACGCGATCTGGAAGCCAGCCAGCCCAACTTGGCCGCAGAATTGCGAAATTTCGTGGCCCGCTCTTAAGACGGACCGTGTCGCTCACCAACGCGTAGTCTCTGCGGCTGCCACGTCCCTACGACGTCTGACCCGCCCGAACCGGAGACCAACTAGCACGACGAGTGCTGCGCATGCAGCGAGCACCCCTCGCGTACCCACGACAGCCAGCGCGGCGCCGGCAGCGGCGACACCCAGTGCCTGACCGAGGAAGAAACACGACGCAAAAGCAGCGACCGCAGCGCCACGCCGCTCCGGCGCCATCTGCGTTGCATTGATTTGCAGCGTGTTATGAAGCATGTAAAAGCCCAAGCCGAAACCCGCGCACGCAGGGAACGCCAGCCACCAGACGGGCGTCAGCGCCAGCAGCAAGAGTGATACGCCCACCAGCAGCGTACCCCCATTGATCAAGCCCACTTCCCCGAGACGGCTGACTAAATACGGAGAGCGCATCGCAAAGATCAGACCACCTATCCCGAACAGCATCACCAACGACCCAGACGACGCGAGTGACAGGCCGTATACCGAGTGCAGATGGGCGGGAACGAAGGCCAAGGCGCCAAAGATGACAGCTCCTTCGAGCGATACGGTCAGCAGCACCTGCTGTGCCCACGCCACACGCAGCACGTGACGGAACTCGATGAACATTCGTCGAAAGCCGGACGCTTCGATGACATGCAATACACGCGCATGCGCGGGCAGTGAGCGGTTAATGACATGCAAACCGACACTGGTGGCGGCGAACCACACCGCAATCAGAAAGAACGGAAAGCGCCAGCCAAAGTAATCAGCGCTCAAGCCGCCGACCACGACGCCAGCAGACAACCCAAGAATTTGACCGATCAGAAATTTTGCCAGCACCGGCTGGCGATGCTCGTATGGGACCACATCGCCGATCCATGCCATCGACAGCGGGATCACCGACGCCGCCATCGCGCCTGCCAGCGCGCGAGCGACTAGTAAGGCTGTGAAGTCCGGCATGAATGCACAAAGCAAGGCCGTCACACTGCAAGCAGCGCAACCATGTGCGACCACACGCACCTTGCCATAGCGATCCCCCAGGGGGCCAAACAACAGCTGCGAGACACCGTAGGCAAAACCGAATACGGTGACTACCCAGGAGGCCAGTGCAATACCAATGTCGAATTCATCAGCGAGCCGGATCAACATCGGGTCGGCGACCCGCATCGACATGCCACTACCAAACGCGCCAACGGCCAATGCAATGATCGCGCGGCGGATCACCGGCGGCAATGTGTGCTCAGACCAAGATCGGGTAGTGTCAGTCACAGCACGCTTTCTTTTATACGGCTGCCGCATCGCAGACGACGGGACAGCGCCTTGTTATGGTTGCGCGAAGTATCGGGATCAGAGACTTTGCTCGCTTTCGAAACATCGCTGTTCGCCGCTGACCGGATCCATGAAGCGGAGCGATTTTGCCAGCAGCTTCAGCGGCTTGGTGAAATCATCCGCACCAGCCGGCCGAGGAACCGGATAAAACCCATCATTCAGCAGCGGCAAACCCAGCGCGTTCATGTGAACTCTGAGCTGATGCATTTTCCCGGTCAATGGATATAGCTGGTAGCGCGCAAGATCGCCCGAGTGCGAGACGCGTTCGATGCGGGTGAGCGCATTGGGCTCGCCATCGATCTCGCGCATCCTGAAGAATTGCTCATCGCGCACGATACGGCTGTGTCGTTCGAGCGGAAAAGATAAGGCGGCATCAGCAGGAACTGCAGCAATGGCCTCGTACCGCTTTTCTACAGACCGTCGTCGAAACAGTGATTGCCAAAGACTGCGCGTTGCGGGATTTACCGATAGCATCATCACACCCGCGGTTTCGCGATCAAGACGATGAATCGGTGTCAATGTCTCAATGCCCGTCGATTTCTTCAAGCGAACCAGTAGCGTCTCGCGCAAAAACCGTCCACCCGGCGTCACTGGCAAAAAATGCGGCTTGTCGACGACGAGTAGCTCATCGTTCAGGAACAGGATTTTTTCATCGAACGGAATACGCGTTTCGAGTGCTCGTTCGCGGTAATAATAGACGGAGGCACCGCCGCGATAAGGGCTCTCGGGGGACAGGCGTTGGCCCTGCTCATCCACCACCTCGCCACGCGCGGCGCGCTCACCCCAGCGATGCGCCGGCACGTCAGGAAAACGGACAGCAAAAAACTCTCCCAGCGTCTTCCAGTGACCATGGGGCAGCCCCACCCTGCTGGCGGACACGCCGTCTCGCATGGGCAGGGGTGGAATTGGAGGGTGCATTTGAGCCGTGGCCAAGTCAGCAAGGAAGCACAGAGGAACATCTCGACGGCGGATTTTACTCAATCCCGCGCATCATCCCGGCCGTTCTCTGGAAAAGTAGTCGGTGGGAGTGGCGCCCCTGTGTAGTAGCCTCAGGGGATAGATTAAGTCGCTGCAAAACAAGCAGATGCCTTATTGTAGGGGGATAAGCAGTTATTCATTTCACGCCCAAGGTTTACCGATGAAAATCGCCCTACTTGATGATTACCAGGACCGTGTCCGCCATCTACCCTGTTTCAGTCTGCTCGAGGGAATGGATGTCAAAGTATTCAACCACAGTGCAAAAGGACTGGGCCAGCTGGCGATACGCCTGGCCGACGTGGAGGCGCTGGTGCTGATTCGTGAGCGAACCGCGATCAGCCGCGCGCTGATCGAGAAACTGCCCAAGCTGAAGTTTATTGCTCAGACAGGACGCATCGGAGCGCATGTGGATCTGGCGGCTGCCGCAGCGCGCGGCATCACTGTCGTCGAAGGTAGCGGCGATCCGGTCGCGCCTGCGGAGCTCACCTGGGCACTGATACTGGCTGCTCGGCGGAAGATCCCGCAATACGCGTCGTTATTAAAGCAAGGACTGTGGCAAGCCAGTGCGATCGAGCCTGCGCGCAGCACATTGGGAAACGCCTTGCACGGGCGTGTGATGGGTATCTGGGGCTATGGGCGCATAGGCCAACGGATCGCGCGCTACGCGCAAAGCTTCGGCATGACGGTGCTGGTTTGGGGCAGCGAAGCCAGCCGCAACCAGGCTGTCACGGACGGCTTTGGCGCGGCAAACAGCAAGAAAGCCTTGTTCGTCCAGTCCGATGTGCTCAGTCTGCATCTGCGGCTCTCCGACGCCACACGCCATGGTGTCGAGTACGAGGATTTGTCCTTGATGAAACCGGACGCGCTGATCGTCAATACCAGCCGCGCAGAACTGATTGCGCCGGGCGCCCTTGAGGCAGCCTTGCGCGAGGGGCGGCCCGGCGGCGCCGCGCTGGATGTGTTCGAGATCGAACCGTTGCCGATCAATGCGTCCATACTCCAGCTGGACAATGTACTGGCCACCCCGCATATCGGTTTCGTCGAGACCGACAGCTATGAGCGCTACTTCCGTCCGGCCTTTGAAGCCATCGTCGATTTCGTTCAGGGCAAGCCCGTGAACAATATCGCGCAAACCAAATGACAAGATGACCTCTCAAGCGCCGCCGCTCAGGCAAATCGTCAGCATCAATGTCGCCAAGGTGTCGCCCCTGTTCGTGAAAGACGGAGAGACCACCCACCGCATCATGTCGGGCATACGCAAGCAAGCGATGGGAACCCCGATGGGCGTGAGTCCATTGGGAATCGCTGGTGACGAGCAAGCCGACCTCAGCGTACATGGTGGACTGGACAAGGCGGTGTACCTCTACCCGCATGAGCATTACGCGTTCTGGAACGACGCTCGCGGACGCATGCTCAAGCAAACTACGGAGCTCTTGCCAGGGGCGATGGGCGAAAACCTGACGACCACAGGCGTGCTGGAGACCGATCTCTGGGTCGGCGATCGTTTGCAGATGGACGAGGTGATTCTCGAAGTGACCGAGCCACGTTCACCCTGCTACAAATTCGGAACAGTGATGGGTTATGCGCAGGCGCTCAAGCACATGCTGCAATCGGGTTATACCGGCGTCTACCTGAGAGTGATTCAGACGGGTGTATTGCGCGCCGGCGAACACATGATGCTCTTACCCGGTCGGCGCGAGCTCAGCATTGCGCAGATCAACGATCGGCGTCTGAAGGGACGTCAACGGGACTTGTTCTGATCAGACGCGACGCGTGGTTCGCATGCGGCAGGTGACGCCAGAGTTTGCTCCATCCCGGCGGCCATGGCAACGCCGGACCGGAGTACGGTGCCACATGACTGCGCAGCGGGATGACAGGCAAATGATCCGGTACCGCGCCGTCGCGCAGATCCCAGCCTAGCGAGTAGGTGTAGTTGGGCAGCAGCGCCTCGCAAACATCAGCGAACCATTGTGAGTGATCCTCATCGCGGCCCAGCGCGCGCGACAAGCCCTGCGGATCGAAGCGCGCTAGCGAAGACACCAGCTCATGTGCCGTGGCGCCGGGCGCATCACCCCAGCCCATCACAGGATTCAAATTGTATTCAGCGCCCGAACCGTACCAGCCCTCGCGCCAGCTTCGCTGCATCCATTGACGCGGACCGGTAAACAAATGCCAGCGCCAGTGCAAGCCCGAGGGCTTGGGCCAGCTATAGAGATAGAGGCGCTGATACCCCGCCTTGTGTAGCTCGCGCATCATCCCCATCAGTCGACCATGCGGCATGCGATCTGGTGACGAACGGCGAAACTGAATTGGTTCGCCATCCGCATGTTGCACCTGATCGCAAGAGAGATTCAGGTCCAGGGTTCTTCCTTCGCTCGCAAAGCGTGCCGAGATCCATCCCGTCATCAGATTGACGGCAGTCACCACGCCATAGCCGCGATAGCGATGGAAGATCACAGTGCCGGGTGCAACGGGTTTCATGAATGAACTCGGGTTGTCATACAACAGACGACAGTGTATCCGACATTCTGCGCCGACTGCCGAGCGTTTATCGAGCGATCGCTCCGAAAATTGATAGAGAGCTTCGGAGCATTCTGACAGCTGAACCTCCGCAACTTCCCGTGCTGCAAATCATGCATAAGATCATGCCAACATAGCATTGGATTAAAGCGAATGGATCCTCTTACTATGCAGGTCCATCTTGTCTCGGATGGCGGGCAATCAGGTCGTTCCTCGCCTTGCTTGCCCTGCACTTTCGGAGTGGATTCATTCGGATCCACTCCTTTTTTTCGCCGTTCTTCGCCGGTGCCACCGCAGCAGAGTCATGATGACTCGCCGTCTTGGCCTTCAGGCTATGATGTACCCACCAACACTATCGCAGCAATTCAACCGGGACATCATGAGCTTGCGCATCATTGCCACTGGCGGCACCTTTGACAAACATTACGATCCGATCGCCGGCACGCTGGGATTTGCCGAGAGCGTATTGCCAGAAGCACTGAAACGCGCCCGGCTCACCGAGGCGTGTGCATTCGAGCCGCTGATGGCTATCGACTCACTGGACATGCAAGACCAGCACCGCGAGCAGATACTGGCCGCGTGCAAGCGCGCTGCCGAGAGCAGGATCGTGATCGTGCATGGTACGGACACGATGCGCGAGACGGCCGCCGTGATCGCCGGGGCCCAGTTGCCCAAGACCATTGTGCTGACTGGCGCGATGGTTCCCTATCAGCTTGCTGGCTCGGATGCGATGTTCAACCTGGGCTCCGCAATCACCGCTGCGCATGTATCCAGGCCGGGCGTCTGGATTGCCATGCATGCCCAGGTATTCCCTTGGAATGAGGTTCGCAAGAACCGCGCGGTCGGTGTGTTCGAGCGCGCTGACTGAGTCTGAAATGAAAATGCTGGATAATTTACGCCAGCCATCTTTCATTCGCTAACGGGACCTCATGAATAACCAGCACCGTATGTTCGGCCTTGTACTGGCCGGCGCAATCGCCGTTCTCTCATCGCCGGCACTGTCGGCCTCATCGACATTCCCTTTGCAGCCGCTGGCAGACAAGCCGGGGCGCCTTTCCATCAACGGTCTTGGCAAGGTCTTCTATGTACCTTCTACGCTCGATACCATTCAGTGGGGATATTTGCCGAACGCGACCACTGCACCGGTGCTGACCGTGCCCTCGGGCGCCACGGTGGTTTTTGATACGGTCTCGCACGAGGGCATTCTGGAAGATCAGGGTCGCGATCCGATCGCCTACTTTGGGAAGCATGGCGTCCCGGCGCGCATGGTGTTGAAGGACGCGGTTGCCATCACGCGCTCCAGTCTCGCGCATGATTTTTCAAAAGACGGACCTCACATCGTCACCGGGCCGGTGGCGGTTCAGGGTGCCGAGCCAGGGGATGTGCTGAAAGTCGACGTGCTCGCGGTCACGCCGCGCGTGCCCTATGGCGTGATCTCGAATCGTCATGGCAAAGGTGCGCTGCCGGGAGAGTTCCCTGAAGGTGCAAAGCCCGAGCCGGATGCGAGCGCTGCCGAGCCAGACAAATTTCATAATGTCTCGATTTTCACGCCGATCAGCAAAAATTCGCGCGGCCAGTGGGTGGGCATGATGAAGAACGCGCGTGGTGAGCCGGTCAGCTTTCCAACCGCCCCCTTCATTGGTGTGATGGGCGTCGCAGCGGATACATCGGAACCTGTTCACTCAGTGCCCCCCGGTGTCTACGGTGGCAATATGGATGTGAAAGATCTTGGCGCGGGTACGACGGTCTACCTGCCGGTGTTCGTGCCGGGCGCGAATTTCTATGCAGGCGATCCACACATGGTACAGGGCAATGGTGAAGTGGCACTGACTGCGCTCGAGCATTCGATGCGCGCGACGTTTCGTTTAACGCTATTGAAAAAAGGCGATCCGCGCATTCCATCGACCTCCGGCACGTTGACCAAGCCGTTCGGCGAGACCCCCGATTACTGGATAACGATAGGCCTTCATCCTGATCTGAATGAAGCGATGAAAGAGGCGGTGCGCGAATCCGTGCGTTTTCTGAGCGAAGTGCTGGGCATGGACCGCGCTGTGGCGTATGCGTATCTGTCCGCGGCGACGGATTTCAATGTGTCGCAAGTGGTGGATCGTACCAAGGGCATCCATGGCCTGATACGCAAGGCAGATTTCCGCAAGCTGAAGCACTCGATGAAATCAGCGGCGCCCAAACGTTGACCTGACGTCTGGTGAACGATCAGCATCCGCTATCGTTCACGCTTCCGTCGGGCATGATGGTGTTGCAGATTTTTGCTTCGTCCAGTGTTGCGCCATCGATCTTCGCCCCCTTGAGGTTTGCGCCTTTCAGGTTGGCGGAGGCAAAGCTGGCACCTGTCAGATCAGCCCCCTCGAGGTTGGTGTCGCGCAGGAAGGCATTCAGAAAATTAGCCCCAGTCAGTTTGGCGCCGGCCAGATTGGCTTTTTTCAGGTTCGCACTCTCGAAATTGGTAGAGAGCGTGCGCTTTTCCATCGGACGCTGAGAGAGGTCGGCCTTCGACAGGTTGGCGCCTGAGAGATTGGCATTCTGGAAGTCTGCGCCGCGCAGGTCCATGCCTGACAATCCGGCATCGCTCAGGTCGCAGTACTTGCAGGCGTTGGTCACGCGCAGGTTCTCAATCTTGGCCGCGTCGGCAGCCAGTGCGGCCAGCGCTACGCTGCCGGCGATCAGGGCTGCGCCCAGCTGCAGCACGGTGAGTGGTTGAGAGTGCTTTGACACGATTATTTTCTCCGAAATATTCAGTTCGCGCGCCATGCGCGTGCCTGATGATACTTGATACCAGACGCGGGCTTTCTCGCCAGTGTGTCGCTGTGGAGCTACGGTCATACCCGACATCGCAGCGCTTATTTGCCGATGCAGAAGCGACTGAAAATCACACCGAGCAGATCATCTGAGGTAAAAGCGCCGGTGATGCTGCCCAATCTTTCCTGCGCCAGTCGCAGTTCTTCGGCGAACAGGTCCAGCGCGCTGTCGCGCTGATTCGCGAGGTCTGCGGCAGTCTGCAAGTGTGCTTGCGCCGCTTTCAGCGCCAGCAGATGACGTTCGCGCGCCAGATAAATAGATTCACCGGTCTGCTGCCATCCTGCGATGCGCAGCAGCTCCTTGCGTAACAAATCCATGCCGACTTTTTCTGATGCCGACAAATAAATATGCGTGACATCCGTCTCGACATCGACCGAGGGCTTGTGCCCTGACAAATCGATCTTGTTCCAGATGCGCAGTAGGGGCACGTGCATCGGCAGACGGTTGAGGATTTCTTCATCGGCGCGCGTCGGTCCCCGGCTGGCATCGAGGATATGTAGCACGACATCAGCCTGTTCGACCGCGGCCCACGTGCGTGAGATACCAATGCGCTCGACCTCGCCATCGGCTTCGGCATCGTTCCGTATACCGGCGGTATCGATAATGTTGATCGGTATGCCTTCCACCTGAATGGTTTCGGTGATCTTGTCGCGCGTGGTGCCGGCGATCGGTGTCACGATCGCGACATCCGATCCGGCCAACGCGTTCAGCAATGAGCTCTTGCCGACATTGGGCTGGCCTGCGAGCACGACTTTCAGACCATCGCGCAGCAGCGCGCCCTGTGCCGCTTGCGCGATCACGTTATCGAGGGTCTCGCGGAGGGTGTGCAGTTTGCCGCGCGCATCGGATTGTTCGAGAAATTCGATTTCTTCTTCCGGGAAGTCTAGCGTGGCCTCGACCAGCGTGCGCAGCTGGATCAGCTGCTCGACGAGTTGGTGAATGATTTGGGAAAACGCACCCGACAGCGATTGCGTGGCCAGTTTTGCGGCTGCCTCGGTGGAGGCTTCGATCAGATCGGACACGGCCTCGGCCTGTGCAAGATCCATTTTGTCATTCTGGAAGGCGCGGTAAGTGAATTCACCGGGATTGGCCAGCCGCAGGCTGATGGACTGACCGGCTTCGAGACATCGATTCAGTAGCATGTGCATCACTACCGGGCCGCCATGCCCCTGCAGCTCCAGCACGTCTTCTCCGGTGTAGGAGTGCGGTGAGGGAAACCAGATCGCCAGCCCGGAATCGATCACGCCGCCGTCGGCATCGATGAAGTCCAGATAAGTTGCGTGCCGAGGTTGCAGTGATGCTGCAGCGCCGAGCCGGCAGACAGCGCGCGCGACCGACATCAGCCCCTTGCCCGAGAGCCGGACAACGCCGATGCCGCCCCGGCCGGGCGCGGTAGCGATCGCTGCGATGGGTGAGGCATCAGAGAGCATGCAGAGATTTTAGCCGCAATAAAAAAAGTCCGAGGCCAGTGGCGACGGACTTTTTTGCGTGCAGCGTAGGCGGGCTCTGGTGCTTGAGGTCTTTTACGCTTTGCCTTCCGTCGACTGCTTGGTGATGACCCATTGCTGCGCAATCGACAGCAGGTTGTTCACAACCCAGTACAGCACGAGCCCAGCAGGGAAGAAAAAGAACATCACCGAGAAAGCGATCGGCATGAACATCATCACCTTGGCTTGTATCGGGTCGGGCGGTGTCGGGTTGAGCTTGGTCTGAACAAACATCGAGACTGCCATCACGACCGGCAAGATATACCAGGGATCCGGCGCGGCCAGATCCTGAATCCAGCCCAGCCATGGCGCATGGCGCATCTCGACGCTGGCCAGTAGCACCCAGTAGAGCGCGATGAAGACGGGAATCTGTACGAGGATGGGCAAACAGCCGCCGAGCGGATTGATTTTCTCGGTCTTGTACAGCTCCATCATGGCGACGTTCATCTGCTGCGGGTCGCCCTTGTAGCGCTCGCGAATCGCTGTCATCTTCGGTGTCACCAGCTTCATCTTGGCCATGCTGCGGTAGCTGGCGGCCGACAGCGGAAAGAAGGCGAGCTTGATGAGGATGGTCAGTACGATGATGGTCCAGCCCCAGTTGCTGAGCAGCTTCTGGATCTGCATCATCAGCCAGAAGATGGGCTTCGCGATAATCGTCAGCCAGCCGTAGTCTTTTACGAGGTCGAAGTCGGGTGCAAATAGTTCGAGCTTTGCTGACTCCTGGGGCCCAGCGTACAGTTTGCCTTCGAGCTTAGCCGATGCACCCGGGTCGATGCTATTCATCTTGCTGATGGCGCCGACGGCATACAAGCCGTTGCCTATCTTGCGCGTGAATAGTTCATGCTGGGTTTTATCGAGTGGCTGGTACGCAGACACGAAGTAATGCTGCACCATCGCGACCCAGCCATCGGGTGTCTGCGTGGCAGCGGGATTCTTGCCCTTGTCGATATCTTCAAACGAGACTTTGCGGAATTTTTCCGCGTCTGTGTAGATGGCCGGGCCAGTGAAGGTGCTGTAGAAATGCGAGTCGCCGTCGAGCTTGCTAGCGTCGCGCACCAGTTGCGTATAGACCGACGGCGCGATGGGCGAGGCGCTGCCATTGGTCACTTGATGCGAGAGGCCGATCTCATACTCGCCGCGCTTGAAAGTGTAAGTCTTGGTCAGCTTGACGCCCTCCTGCTCGGCATCCAGCACCAGTTGCACCGAGTCGCCGGCCTCCAGCGTGCGTGCGCCGGCGCGCGCAGTGAACATCGAACGATGATTGGGGAAGTTGCCGCCGATGAGCCCGCTCTGACCGACATAGGTTCGGCCGGCGCCGGATTCAAGCAGCACGATATTCTTGCTTTGATCGGTGCCATCCTTGTGCTTGAGCAGCTCGACGCGGACCAGCTCACCCCCTGCCGTGCTGATCTCGGCCTTGAGCAGATCGGTCGTGATCGTGATCCGCTCGCCTTGCGCGGCCGCCGCGTTATCGCCCGGCACATCAGCATTGCTGGCCGTTACCGCGGCGGCTGCACTGGCCTGCGGCACCGACGCCTCCGTCTGCGTGTCGCCTGCGGTTTTCGTGATTGCAATGGACGACTCGGCGGCGAACATCGAGGGCCCGCCGTTGTACAGATTCCAGTTATCCCACAGCATCAGCAAGGACAGCGAGAAGATCACCAGCAGAACAGTACGTTTGATATCCATGGAAGGTGTGAGTCAGGGCTTTTGTTCGTAAAGGCGAACCTGCGCGGGGGATTCCGCGCGAGGTTCACAGGATGAAGAATGCGGTGGTACCAGATCGACGCCGCCGGGATGCCAGGGGTGGCACTTGCACAGACGCTTTCCGGCCAAGAGACCGCCGCGCAGCGCGCCATGGGCGGCGATTGCCTGCTGCGCGTACTCCGAGCAGCTTGGATAAAAGCGGCAATGCTGCCCCAGCAGCGGGCTGATTCCCAGCTTGTACGCACGGAGCATCATCAGCAGCAGAGATTTCATCGGGAAGTCGCGAGATCCGATTGCCGGACTTTGTCCAGCAGCAGTTTCAGTTCAGACGCCAGAGCGCGCTTGTCAGCAGAAGACGCCGCGACTTGCCCGCGTGCGACAACCTGAGCAGTCAGCCGGATGATGCAATCGACATTCGGCAGCAGCGCCAGCCGGAAGGCTTCTCTTGCTATTCGCTTGATCATGTTGCGGGTAACTGCGCGTTGCGCCAGCCGTTTCGCCACCACGATCCCGAGTCGCGGATGATCCAGCGTGTTCGGACGCTGGTACAAGGCGAAATGCTCGGTGCGGAACGCGGGTCGCAAACGAAAAACGGATGAGAACTCATCCGTTTTTACGATACGTCGGTGCCTGCCGTAATCCTCCGGACGCTGGCCGGGCAAGCTGTCAGGCAAAGTGGCTCAGCAAGTCTCAGACGGCAAGACGCTTGCGGCCCTTTGCGCGGCGAGCGTTCAGGACAGCGCGACCGCCGCGGGTAGCCATGCGTGCGCGAAAGCCATGCGTGCGCTTGCGGCGAACGACGGAAGGTTGATAGGTACGTTTCATGTTGGATCTCGCTAATCGAAAAAGCTCAGCAAAAAACCGGGGCGTACCCGGCGTACATCTTGAGTTGCGGCGCCGTCCTGTTCATCTGGCGGCGCGCAGCGCAGAGAACCTTGAATTAGACAGTATTTTCTGTATATCTGTCAATTACTTACAGGGGGTTTTGTCGAGCTGCGGGCGAGGGAAGCATGCGTACTCGCTTAATTTGCAGGGTTTTCGGGCTGACTTTCAAGGAGATTATTAAAAACATAATCCGTTCGTTCTTCGGGAGCTTTAACCGGGCATCGATTTCAGTGTCCGCCTGTGGATAACTTTGCCCTTCAGGAGTAAAATACGGTCATCGCGGCAAGCCTTCGCGCTTCGGCCATCCAACCAACGAATAAATCCGGAGTGCGCTTCTCGCCGCCGCTCCCCCAACGGGTTCAACGAATGGAAGAATTCTGGCAGACCTGCGCCACGCGGCTGCAACAGGAGCTGACGCCTCAGCAATTCAGCGCCTGGATCAAGCCTCTGGCGCCGCTCGATTTCGAGGACGGCCGTCTTCGGATCGCCGCGCCGAATCGGTTCAAGCTCGACTGGGTCAAGACCCAGTTCGCGGACCGGATCACCCGGTTGGCGGCAGAATTCTGGCAATCGCCCGTTGACGTTCAGTTCGTGCTTGACCCGCGCAACGGGGCGCTTAAAAAAGCAGCAGCTTTGCCGCAGCCTGCCCCGGCGTCTGGCCAGGAATCCATGATCGAGCGCGCCGAGCCAGCCGAGGAAAGCCACTTCCGGCGCGATCAGAGTCGCATCAATCAGGCGCTGACCTTCGACAGCTTCGTGACCGGCAAAGCCAATCAGCTGGCCCGGGCGGCCGCGATCCAGGTCGCCAGCAATCCGGGCAGCTCCTACAACCCGCTGTTTCTGTACGGCGGCGTGGGGCTGGGCAAGACGCATCTGATTCATGCGATCGGTAACCAGGTGCTGGCAGACAATCCTGCAGTGAAGATACGGTACATCCATGCAGAGCAGTATGTGCGCGATGTGGTGACCGCCTACCAGCGCAAAGGATTCGATGATTTCAAGCGCTACTACCACTCGCTGGATTTGCTGCTGATTGACGATATTCAGTTTTTTGGCGGGAAGAGCCGCACACAGGAAGAGTTCTTTTACGCGTTCGAGGCCCTGATCGCCGCGAAGAAGCAGATCATTATCACTAGCGATACCTACCCCAAAGAGATTACGGGTATGGATGACCGATTGATCTCGCGTTTTGACTCCGGGCTGACGGTCGCGGTGGAGCCCCCCGAGCTGGAAATGCGCGTCGCGATTCTATTGAAAAAAGCGACGCAGGAAGGCACGGTGCTGAATGATGATGTCGCGTTCTTCGTCGCCAAGCACCTGCGATCCAATGTGCGCGAGCTGGAGGGAGCGCTGCGAAAGCTGCTTGCGTACTCGCGTTTTCATGGCAAGGAAATCACGATTGACGTGGTCAAGGACGCGCTGAAAGATCTGTTGTCTGTGCAGAACCGGCAGATCTCGGTAGAGAACATTCAGAAAACCGTCGCTGATTTCTTCAACATCAAGGTCGCCGACATGTATTCGAAGAAGCGGCCAGCGAATATCGCGCGCCCACGTCAGATCGCGATGTATCTCGCCAAGGAGCTGACGCAGAAAAGCCTGCCCGAAATCGGTGAGCTGTTCGGTGGGAGAGACCATACGACGGTACTGCACGCGGTGCGCAAGATCGCCGCAGAGCGCAGTAAAAACCCGGAGTGTAATCACGAGCTGCACGTGCTGGAGCAGACATTGAAGGGCTGACAGGCACCATTCCCTTTGACACAGATAACGACAAGGCAGACATGATCATGCAAAACAATAGAGTTTCCATCCAGAGAGCGATTTGCGAAAGGACTCCACGATGCAACTGGTAAAGACCCACAGGGATTCGCTGCTGCGACCGCTGCAGATCGTGAGCGGTATTGTCGAGCGTCGGCACATGCTGCCGATCCTCGCCAATATCCTCATCCGCAAGAATGGCGAGACGATCTCCCTGCTGTCGACGGACACCGAGGTACAGATCAGCACGCATGCGGCGATAGGCTCGGGTTCGGAGTCTGGCGCAACCACGGTCGCCGCGCGCAAGCTGCTCGATATCTTGCGCGCGCTACCTGAATCCGAAGTATCGCTGTCCGTGGCGAACAAGCGGATGACTCTGCAGTGCGGCAAGTCCCGCTTTGCGCTGCAGACGCTGGCGGCAGAAGAGTTTCCTACCGTTGCGCCGGCTACGCATTACAGCGCCACGGTCAGTCTGCCGCAAAAGACGCTCAAGCATCTTTTTAATATGGTGCATTTTTCGATGGCGCAGCAGGACATTCGTTATTACTTGAACGGCCTGCTGCTGGTAGTCGATGGCAAGAATGTGATTACTGTCGCGACCGACGGCCATCGCCTCGCGTTCAGCCAGGTCGTCACCGATCAGGAATTCGTGCGTCACGAAGTCATCATTCCGCGCAAATCCATCATTGAGCTGCAGCGCCTGCTGGAAGATACCGATGATCTGGTGACGCTGCAGATCGCGACGAATCAGGTGAAGGTGGATTTTGCCGACATCGAGCTGATCTCCAAGCTGGTCGAGGGCAAATTTCCAGATTACACGCGCGTGATCCCCAAGGCCTACAAAAACAACTTCACCATCGGCCGCGAGTTGTTGCTGCGCTCGCTGCAGCGTGCCGCGATCATGACTTCTGACAAATTCAAGGGGGTGCGCTGCATGATCGCCCCTGGCAGTCTGAAGATCAGCTCAACCAATGCTGATCAGGAAGAAGCCGTCGAGGAACTGGAAATCGATTACGGAGGTGATAGTGTGGACATTGGTTTCAATGTGACCTATCTACTTGATGTACTGAACAATCTGAAGTGCGAGCACATCAGTATCTCGCTCGGCGACGCCAACTCATCGGCGCTGATTACTGTCCCGGACGATGCGAATTTCAAATATGTCGTGATGCCTATGCGCATCTGAGCAACTGACAAGCAGCATGCGAAGGGGCCGGATGGCCCCTTTGCCCCTTTGTTGATGTGATGATTTTTTACGCGATAGCTTGATTAAGGTAGCCATGTCCGCGATTCCCTCTGAAAACAGCAGCTCTTCGAACCAGTACGGCGCCTCGTCGATTCAAATCCTGGAAGGTCTGGAAGCGGTACGCAAGCGCCCCGGCATGTACATTGGCGACACTTCCGATGG
>JACCEE010687004.1_pt1 | contig 26358 bp, 16 predicted proteins | sample 7449931 | NCBI WGS metagenome assembly JACCEE01 (sample SAMN15323457, study PRJNA562643) | freshwater metagenome | isolation source: river surface water | place: USA:Blue River Watershed | collected 2017-08-19 | reverse complement strand
TAGCCACCGGCGAGTTGTACCCGTACGACGCTAACGAGCGCCTTTGCGACATCCTCAAAACGGGGGATATCGCGACGCTGGACTTCGACAACGACACGCTCACGGCCAACGGCGTAACCTACTCGCTCAAGCCTCTCGGAGAAGTCCGTCCCGTGATCGATGCGGGCGGCATCTTCAACTACGCGCGGCAAAGCTGCATGATCGCCGCAAAGTGAGCTTTTTGGCATCAACGCATCCCGTCCACTCGGCGGGATGCGTTTTTTATTTATCCCGAACTCGTTCATACTGCCTGCACCCATGTGGAAGCGCTTTCTCTTAATGACCGTTCTTTTCGGAGCACTCGTCGCCGGACTCGGCTACGCGAAGTTCCTCCAAATCAAGAGTGCAATGGCGATGGGCGCCAAGTTCGCGCCGCCACCAACCGCCGTCACCACAATCACGGTAGAGCCCGGAGAGTGGGCTGACGCCGTCTCGTTCACCGGTTCCGTTCGTGCAATCAACTCGCTAACGGTCGCCAGTGAGGTGGCCGGTATCATCGAAACGCTTCCGATTGAATCCGGAACCCTCGTTAAAAAGGGCGACCTTCTCCTCGCACTGAACGATCGCCAGGAATCCGCACAACTCCGCGTGGCAGAAGCGCGCCTCGCACTTGCCCAAACAGATGTCGCAAGAAAGCGCGAACTCAAAAAGGAGGCCGCAATCGCCGACGCAGATATCGACGCAGCAGAAAGCGAGTTGAAGCAGGCGGATGCCAACGTCGACAACTGCAAATCGGCTCTCGCCAAACGCAGCATCAAGGCCCCCTTCGACGGTCTTCTCGGCATTCGTCAAGCCTCTCCAGGACAGTTTCTTAATCCAGGAGCACCGGTCATTGCCCTTCATTCGGTCAACCCCATTCACGTTGAGTTCGCGGTGCCTCAAGGGCAACTGAACCAAGTGACTCCCGGAACGCTCGTCTCAGCAACGCTCGATCAGGGGGCGATCGATGCTCTGTCGGGTAAAATCACTGCCGTCGACGCATCTCTCGACAGCGCAACGAGGAACCTCACGGTTCAAGCGACGATTGAAAACCCATCCGGCCACTTGAAGCCGGGCATGTTTGTGCGAGTGAACATCCCCAAGCCTCTGCGCAAGAATGTGATCACCGTGCCCCTTGCCGCGATTCAGTTCGCACCATACGGCGACTCCGTTTTCGTCGTAAAACACGCCGCTGACGCAAAAGACGCCCCGCCGACGGTCGAACAGCAGTTCGTCAAAACGAGCGCCACGCGAGGCGACGTCGTCGTCGTCGAGTCCGGCCTAAAAGCGGGAGACGAAGTGGTCTCATCCGGGGTCTTCCGCCTCCGAAGCGGTGCCCCCGTCCAAATCAATAATGCCGTCGCCCCGGCAAACAGCACCGCACCGCGCCCGCCCAATAGCTGACGCCACGCTCATGGCCTTCACCGACCTCTTCATCCGTCGCCCCGTCTTCGCGATTGTCATCAACCTGCTCATCCTTCTCGCAGGTATCCAGTCCATCCGCTCCCTCAACGTACGCCAGTACCCCAAGAGCGACATCGCCGTCGTTAACGTTAAAACCCGCTACATCGGCGCCAATGCCGACCTCGTCCGCGGCTTTGTCACGACGCCGCTCGAACGCTCCATCGCCAGCGCCGACGGAATCGACTTCATCGAATCCCAGAGCGCTCAAAACCTCAGCATCATCACGGTTCACCTCAAACTGAATTACGACACCAACGCGGCTTTGACCCAAATTCAGTCAAAGGTGGCGCAGGTTCGAAACGACCTTCCCCCAGAGTCTGAATCACCGACCATCGAACTCACCACGTCGGACAACCAGTTCGCATCGATGTACCTCTCGTTTTACACCGAGGACCTCGACCCAAATCAAATCACAGATTACCTCACCCGCGTCATTCAGCCCAAACTCACCGCCGTCTCAGGCGTCCAAAAAGCGGAAATCCTTGGAGCACGCACCTTCGCAATGCGCATCTGGCTAAAGCCTGCACAGATGGCGGCTCTCAACGTCTCCGCCTCCGAAGTTCGCCGCGCCCTCTCCGCAAACAACTACCTCTCCGCTCTCGGCGGAACGCGCGGCTCCGACATCGTCGTGAACCTCGTCGCCAACACCAACCTCACCACCGCAGACGAGTTCAAGGAAATGGTCATCCGCGAAGACCAAGGCCGTGTCGTGCGCCTCAAACAAATTGCCGACGTTTCCCTCGGCGCCGAGGACTACGACAGCGATGTCCGCTTCTCCGGTCAAACCGCCACCTTCATGGGAATCTGGGTGCTCCCAACGGCCAACTCGCTCGACGTAATGAAAAGGGTTCGAGCCGAAATGCCGTACATCGAACGACAACTCCCCAGCGGCATGAAGGCGGGAATCCCCTACGACTCCACCCGCTACATTGACGACGCCCTGAAAGAGGTGCTCCGAACGCTCACAGAAACCCTCATCATCGTCGTAGCCGTCATCTTTCTGTTCCTCGGCAGCGTTCGCTCGGTCCTCATTCCCATCGTCGCGATTCCCGTCAGTCTCGTCGGCGCCGCCTTCATCATGCTGGTCTTCGGATTCACCCTGAACCTGCTGACCCTCCTCGCGATTGTTCTGTCTGTCGGGCTTGTGGTCGACGACGCGATTGTCGTCGTTGAAAACGTCGAACGCCACATCCACGAGGGGTCCTCGCCTCTGGAAGCCGCCCTGAAGGGCGCGAGAGAACTGCTCGGCCCCATCGTCGCGATGACCATCACCCTCGCTGCCGTGTACGCCCCCGTCGGCCTGCAAGGGGGACTCACCGGAACCCTTTTCCGCGAGTTCGTCTTTACCCTCGCCGGAGCCGTCATCGTCTCCGGAATCGTCGCCATCACCCTGTCGCCCGTGATGTCCGGACATCTCCTCAAACCAGCAACTGGAACAGGAGGATTTGCAGGCGTGGTGAACCGCTTTTTCGACCGCGTAAAATCATCCTACGGGAACGTCCTGCGCTCGAGCCTGCGCTGGCGTCCGGTAACCCTCTTTTTCGCTGTCGCGTTCACGCTGCTCGGAATCCCGTTCTATCTCCTTTCTGGAAAAGAACTCGCGCCCAAGGAGGACCAAGGGGTCGTCTTCGGAATCGTGCAAGCAGCGCCGAACTCGACCATCGATCAAACCACGCGGTACACCGCGCTCCTCAACGATCTCTTCCTTTCCATTCCAGAAACCGCGACCACCTTTCAAATCACACAACCCTTCCAAGGATTCTCCGGCCTCGTCACAAAACCGTGGAGCCAGCGCGCCCGCTCCACTGATCAAATCCTCGGTGAAGTGTTCGGCCGCTCCGCTGGCATTCCGGGCATCCGCGTCATCGCAACCACACCCGCTCCCCTGCCCGGCGCGAGCAATCTTCCCGTCGAGTTCGTCATCTGCACCACCGCAGAACCACGCGAACTCGTTGGCTTCGCAGAGCAACTCGTTGGAAAGGCCCTCAAGAGCGGAATGTTCATGTTCGCCGACACCGACCTGAAGTTCGATCTGCCGCAAGCGGAAGTCGTCCTCGACCGCGATCTCGTTTTCGATATGGGCCTGAATCTTCAGCAAATCGGAGGCGACCTCTCCGCGATGCTCGGAGGAGCCTTCGTCAACCGATTCTCCATCCAAGGGCGCAGCTACAAAGTGATTCCCCAACTCGAACGTGCCGCGCGCCTAAATCCCGAGCAGGTCAGCGACATCTACGTCCCCGGCCCCGAAGGACGCCAGATTCAACTCTCCACCATCGCGTCCGTGCGCAAGACCGTCGAACCACGCACCCTCAACCGGTTTCAACAACTCAACTGCGCGCGCATCCAGGGGGCCTACCCCCCGAACGTCACGCTCGACAGCGTCCTCCGCTTCCTAGAAACCGAGGCATCCACCCTTCTGCCACGGGGCTATTCCGTTGATTATCAAGGTGAAGCCCGACAACTCCGCGTGGAAGGTAGTCGTCTCAATGAGACGCTACTTGTGTCGATGATTCTCATCTTTCTGGTGCTTGCCGCACAGTTCGAAAGCTTTCGATCTCCCTTCATCATCCTCCTCGGGTCCGTTCCCCTCGCGCTGACGGGTGCCCTCATGTTCTCGTTCCTTGGATTCACCACGCTCAACATCTACAGCCAAGTCGGGCTCATCACGCTGGTGGGGCTCGTCTCAAAAAACGGGATTCTCATCGTGGAGTTCGCGAACCACTTGCGCGACCGCGGAGTCCCACTCCTCGAGGCCATCGTTGAAGCCGGCACAACGCGACTGCGCCCCATCCTGATGACCTCCGTCGCAACGGTGGTCGGTCACTTCCCCCTCGTGCTGGCGTCCGGCCCCGGTGCAGGCGCGCGAAACAGTATCGGCGTCGTGCTCGTGTCCGGCATGATCATCGGCACGCTGCTCACGCTGTTCGTGATTCCCGCGATTTACATCGCACTCTCGCCCGAGCGTCGAACCGCCTCTGCTTAATCTCCGCACCATGAATCAATCCGCTCTGATTATCACCAGCACGCTGGTCACCGGAGCGGTCGGCGCCCTTTTTCTCGAGGGCATGGATTTCGTCGGTCACGCATTCGCTGCCCAACCGCTGCTCATGGCAACCCTCCCACTGGGCGCAGTCCTGAGCAACCGCCTCTACACAAAACTCGACCCCGCGTCAGATGGCGGAACCAACGCCGCCATCCGTGCCTCGCAGGAAGACAAACCCGCAGCGCCGTCAGGCATGGCGCCACTCATCTTTGTCTCGACTCTGCTGACCCATCTGGGCGGCGGCTCCGCAGGAAGGGAGGGAACTGCCCTGCAACTCGGCGCAGGCATAACCGCCCTCGTGGCAAAGCTCGCCCGTTGCAACGCCATCGCGGGCGGACTCGCCACCCGCTGCGGACTTGCCGCGGGATTTGGCGCGGTCTTCGGCACGCCTGCCACCGCAGCCGTATTCGCTCTCGAAATGCACACCGGCCAACCCTCCCTTCGAGAAGCGTTGTGGGTTTCCGCCGCGAGCTGGGGGGGCCATGCGATGGCAACCCTCTGCGGAGCCGCACACAGCACCACGCCCGCCCCAGTGTTCGAGTCCTTAAACCTCGGAATTTTGGGCGGACTCGCCGCACTCGCAGTGAGCTGTGGCGTGCTCACGGGATTGTTTCAGCGCGGCCTTTCTCGACTGCGCACCATTCGTGCGCAAATCGGCTCGGATTGGGTGATTGCCATCGCATCGACTGCACTCCTAGCAACGCTGGCCACTGCGGTGCCCAACGGATTGAGCTATTGCGGACTGGGAGCGACCTCGATGACGGAGGGTGCGATTTCCATTCAGAGTATGCTGTCCGATGCGACGGCAGCCCCGTTCGCATGGCTTTGGAAAACCGTGTTTACCCTCATCACGCTCGGAGCAGGAATGCGCGGCGGCGAAGTCACCCCCCTCTTTTTCATGGGCACATCCCTCGCACTCCACCTCGCGAGCGCCGGACTTCCCATGGCCGGCGTCGCGGGCCCCGTGGGCCTCTGTCTTGCCTTTGCCGCAGGGCTAAGGGCCCCGCTCGCCGCGATGATCCTCGGCTTCGAACTCTTCGGCTGGGAAACAGCCATCGCGGTTGCCCTCTCAGCGCACCTCTCAATGCTCGTGGCGAAAACGATAACCGCCCGTGAGAGCCGTCGGTAAGTGCTACCGCCGGGCGGGGGCCCGTCTCCCGTCTTGTGTAGAGAAAACCTCAAATCTCTGCTCGAAAACCGCCGCAAATACAGAATCTGGCCAGATTCCAGCATACACCGGAAAGGTGTCCCCCCCTTCACCACCCCCAAATATACCACGTCCCATGAAAGCCCTTCTCGCAACGCTTCTCCTCGCCGTCTCCGCCTTGGCAGCAGCCGAACCCTTTCTTGAAAAACGAGATCTCTTCACCATCGGAGACAATCCTGATTTCAACATTTACCACATCCCCGGCGTCGTTGTGACGGCCAAGGGCACCGTACTCGCATGGTGTGAAGCACGGAAACGTCCAGCAGGCGTCAGCGATTGGGACGACATCCGCATCCTTCTCCGCCGCAGCACCGACGACGGTAAAACGTGGAGCGAGCCGCAAAGCATCGCCAATGTGGAGGGACCGAAACGCAAGAACCCGTTTGCCCTGCGCATGAAGAACGTGGAACCCACCGACGTGACCTACAACAATCCTGTCCTGATCGCAGACAAGGACGGCACCGTGCACATGCTTTTCTGCCTCGAATACGAGCGCTGCTTTTATCAGCGCAGCGACGATGACGGCCTGAGTTGGTCAAAGCCGGCTGAGATCACCGGAACCTTCGAGGCATTCAAAAAAGACTACGCCTGGAAGGTTCTGGCGACCGGGCCAAACCACAGCATCCAACTCAAAACGGGCCGGTTATTGGTACCCGTTTGGCTTTCGACCGGCGAAGGCGGCAACGCACACCGACCCAGCGTGACGGCCTCCATTTACAGTGATGACCAAGGCAAATCGTGGAAAGCCGGTGATATCGCCGTGCCCTGCACCGAGGAATGGATCAACCCAAACGAAACCGTCGCCATCGAACTCACCGACGGACGCGTGATGCTCAACGTGCGCAGCGAGTCGAAGGCCAATCGCCGTCTCATCGTCACCAGTCCCGATGGGGCGACGCAGTGGAGCACGCCAAAATTCGACGACGCCCTGATTGAACCCATCTGCATGGGAGGAATCGTCCGTTACCACCACGGCGGCCAAAACCTCATTCTCTTCTCCAACCCACACAACCTCGAAAGGGCAAAGGGCAAGGCCGAACCCGGGGGATTCCGCGACCGCACGAACGTCAGCATCAAACTCAGTCGCGACGAGGGCCAGTCCTGGCCCGTGACGAAACGGCTCGAAGAAGGGCCCAGCGCCTACTCGGACCTCGCCGTGACAAAGGCCGGCACCATCCTGTGCTTCTACGGCCGAGCGGGCGATAGCAGGGGAATGACCGCATGGTCAGGCGGCCGACTCACCCTCGCCCGCTTCAACCTCGAGTGGCTCCAACAACCCTAACGCCGAAGCCCCCATCGAAAGCGTCGCCAGATACCACGCGACCCTTGCAGACTTGGACGGGCGACGCGGATTTTGAAATGGAAAAAGCTTTGCAGGTGAGAAGCTTCATACAAGAGTCACGCCAACTTCTCGCAACTGCGAAGGGGTGATCCGAAAGGGTTGCCCCACTTTTTCACCCCGATCCAGGCAGTCACTTTCGCTCTGGCCCGTACTGGCCAGCACCGCCGGTTTCACCAGTCTTTCAGTGTGTCCTCCGGACGCAGGACTCTCAGCCCAGGCAATAAATCGAAATGCCGGTCGTCACTCAAAACCGACGCCCCAATTTCCTTCGCACACATCGCAATCAAGATGTCCTGCGCGGGCAAAATCAACCCACGCCGATCGAGCGACCAAGCCTGCGCTGCCGCCTCCTCCCAAATGCGGTTGGTCGTGGGAATGTTCAGCAACACATCAAAAAAGGAACTCAACCGGCGACGAATCCTCTCCACCTTTAAGCCCCGCTCAACCTCCATCCGGACCATCCCGCAAATGGCCAAATCGCCATCCCCAATCCAGTCCGTCAACGCAAGGGACGGATCAATCCCTCGGCGCAAAAGGCCGATGTAAACGTTGCTGTCCACCAGACAGGGCCCACTCATCGCGATGATTCACCCGCCTTGCCCGAACAATAAACCGCCGACCTCTCCGCCACACGCATTGCGGCAACTTCGTAATCAGGATCAACGGCCCCCTTCAACTCCTCCGCACTCAGCCCCAACCCCGCCTTCGCGAACTCCCGAAAACGTGCCTTTCGATCCATCTCCCTCAACGCCATTTCCACCGCCTCCGTCTTGCTCGCAAACCCAAACCGCTCAATCACCCGATCAAGCAAATCTTCATCAATGCGAATCGTCATTTTCATGCCATACTGAGTATGGCATTTGCGTCCCAAAGTCGCGCACAAATCACAAAATTCATCCAAATCAAAACCCAACGGCAGTCGTCCATCCGAGCCTCACCGCCTCCGAAGGCCCTCGGCTTTTGAGGAAGAGGAGCCGCCCGAGTAACTCCAAACGCCGAGCATCGTTGGAGATGCCGCGCTCCTGCCGCATGAGGTTGCGGACGTTTTCAAGAGGGGGGAGATGTTGGGAACTGACGGAAATCTCTCGCGTGGTGCCGACCCGACTTAATCGATTTTTTGAGACTCGGAGCGAGGGGAATCAGGCAGGCCGAACAGCCTCTCAACATCGGACTCCGTTTTTTGAAAAAACCACTCCCCCGTCCGCAACTTGGGGCATTTGCTAGGTGTAGGCACTTTTTCCCGTCCCATGCTCCGACACGCCGAAACACCCGCAGCCGTCCTCTCCGAAATCGCGATGCAAATCGCCTCCATTCGGGATCCTCGCGCGCGCCACTGGATCATCACTCCCTCAAAAGGGCGCTCGGAACAGATTCTTCACGAGTGGGCCACGCGTTGCGGAATCGCCTCCCACTCTCAGGAACTCGAACTGCGGACGCTCCTCGAGCAAATCGCCGCAGGAACACGCGACCGTTTCGACTTTGACGCCCTGCGACTCGCCATCGCAGCCACCCTCCCCGAGCTTGCCGACCATCCCGAGTTTCCAATCGCCTCAGACAGCGCCACCGGCGCGCTCACCGCCGCCCGTCTCGCGTGGGCAACCACCCTCGCCCGCGCCATCGACGAAACCCTCCAATGTCGGCCCCTCGATCAGGCATGGGCTCCGAAATCGTTTCTCAACGCGCTCGCAAACCACCCTCCCATTGCCACCGTTCTCGAGAGGCATCCGGGGTTGCAGACCCCTCACACCTTCACTCAATCGGCCAACGCATGGCTTCATCGGTGGTTGCACCAGGGAGGTGTCCCCTATCTCTGGATTCAACTGGATGCCGGCCTACCCCAGCGCTTGTTCGAACGTTTGGTTCAAACCCTCAACTTTTTTCGGGAAAACGGGCTGGAAAATCGTCTCCACCTCTTCGCCATCAGCCCCAGCTTCGAATACTGGAGCGAACAACTCACCCGATCTCGTAACCATCGGCAGGGACGTCCCGAAAATGATCCAGAACGAAATCCCGGCGGCCTGCTCTGGTCGCTCGGTCGATGTTCTCAAGATTTCCAGAGCCAAATTATCGCCCCGCTTCTGTCTCAAGGCGCCGGTGGAATCGAAATCCCCAGCCCAATCTGTCCATCGACCCTTCTCGGCCTTCTCCAGGAATCCTGCCGCCGCTCCGCACCACCAGATGAGCGCGCTCCGCTCGATCCAGACGACGCCTCACTCACGGTGCATGTGGCCCACAACCATCTCCGGGAAATGGAGATTTGCCGCGACCGAATCCTTCAATCTCTCCACGACTTCCCCGATTTGCGACACGAAGAAATCCTCTTGTTGCTCGCCAATCCACGGGAACAAGCGCCCTTCGTCGAAGCCGCATTCCATGGCTCGCCCGAGGCCATCGTTCCCTTCCGACTCTCGGGCGCGGGACAAACCATTCCCTCCACCTTCGCCGCAGCGGTCGAACTGCTTCTTGGCATCCTACCCGGTCGCATCTCACTGCCCGATGTCCAATCCCTCCTAGAAAACCCCCTCATCGCATCGCACTTCGGCTTCGACACCGAGTCCAACGACGCCGGACAGGTCCTCGAATGGCTCGAAGACGCGGGGTTCCGATGGGGGCTGAATGCCGACCAGCGTCTCAACCTTCAGCACCTCCCTGAACATCGCTGGAACTTACGGTGGGCGTTGCAGCGCCTCGCGCTCGGAGGGGTGGTGGCTCCCCCTTCAGACCAATCACCCCGTCCGGTCTTTGAACACTCCCAACAGCCCATGATTCCGCTCGAGCGAGCCTCCGGACTCTCCCTCGATCTGCTCGCAAAACTGGCCCAGTTTTTGGAAACTTTAGAATCAGCGGCGCACGAATGGCGCACCGGCCACGAGCAGTCCCTCGGCGCTTGGATCGATTCAGCGGAGAGACTCGTCAACGCCTTCCTCGCGCCAAACTCTCCGTCGGAACAAGGCCACGCCAACAGCCTGAAAAACAGCGTGCTCCCAAGCTTCCGACGGATTGTCAACCCGTCCGCCCTCCTAGAGACGAGTGGGTTTGCACGACTGCTTCTCGAAAAGATTTCGGCGCTCAATGACACCGCGAATCGTGGCCACGGCGGAGTCCGTGTCGGCGACCTCCGCCAACTCGCAGGAGTGCCTGCACGCCTCATCCTCATCGCCGGCCTCGATCACGAAACCTTTCCTCGAAAGGAAGATCGTCCCGCATGGCACCCGCTCGCCCTCAAACCCGCATGCGGCGACCCCTCGCTCCGCGATGCCGATCGCCACGCACTCCTCCTCGCGATTCTCTCAGCAAAACAACGACTCGTTCTCACCTACCGAGGGAAATCCGACGAAGATCAAAAAGAGCGTCCTCCTTCCACAGCGCTAGCCGACATCCTTTCAACCGTCGACACCCTCATCGCATCGGAAAACAAACAACCAGCCCATCGCGCGATTATCCACAGCCACCCACTCAACGGAACAAGCGTCCGCGCATTCCGCTCAGGCACCAACCGAAACGCCTGCGGATTCAACCCCGCAGATCACCGCATCGTCCGAACGCGAACTCAGGCCAAATCTCAGCCCCGGAGCCCTCAACCATATCGCGGACTCTGGGCGGACATTCTCCCAGAAGCTCCCGACCTCACCCCCGCCCTCGAGGATCTACGCACCCTTCTGCAAAATCCCGTCACCCTATTCCTCAAACGACTCGGCATCCGCGTGCCGAAAGAAACCGAGGACCCCGCAGGGCACGACCTGATTGAACTGGACGGGCTCTCCCGCTGGAATCTCCGAGACGAACTCCTCCTCGCCCAGCTCGAGGGCAATGATCCCGCCGACTTTCAAGAGCAGCTCGCTCGCTCTGGTCGCCTACCGCGAGGACTCATCGGAGAGTCCATCTTTCAAGATATCGTCAACGAAATCCCGCAAACCGAAACGTACTGCGCAGAGGATCGTATCTCTCAATCCTGCCGCTGCTACCTGCCCGGATTAGACGTTGAACAACCCGAGATTCTCCTCGAAGGCAGACTCCGAACCGGTTGGTACCAACGCAGGAGCAGCCCCGACCGCGCCTACTTCTCGGCATCCAGTTTTCATAACGCGCCTTGGCGTCAGGAACTCCTTCTTAAGTTGGAGGCGGTCGCGCTCACGGCATCACAACCCAGCTCCGGAAAAACGAGCGGAGTGTTTCAGGACGAGAAGGTCACCCTCCCTCTCGCCGATCCCAACGAAGCCCGTCGGACTCTCCGTCGCCTCATTCCCCTTTACCAGTTGGCACTCCAGATTCCCTTGCCTTTCTGGCCGGTTGCGTCCGCAAAACTTTTCCCATCCCCCGATGCTGCGTATGCCGAGGAAACGATCGACGCCGCGAGGCAGAAATGGACAGACCGTAACTTTAACTCCGCCCAACCACCGGAATCGGAGGATTCATCGAGTCGACTCGCGTTTCGCGGCCTCGACGACCCGTGGGGGTGGATGCCAGAGGTCGCCGCTCCCTTCCTTCCAGACGAAGGTCGCCCGCTCGCATGGCGAGTCGCGCGCTTTCTCCACGATTGGAAAGGATCCATCCCTTCCACCCTTCAGCCGTCTTCAACCTCGAAAAAAAAGCGCTGACCCATGTTCGACCCCCTCACTCAACCCCTCAGCGGCATTCACTCGATTGAGGCCAGTGCCGGAACCGGAAAGACCTATTCAATCACCGTTCTTTGGCTCCGGCTGCTGATCGAGGAATCCCTCACCGTGGAGCAAATTCTCGTCAGCACCTTCACGCGCGCCGCCACGGCAGAACTCAAAGAGCGCCTCCTCCACTCCCTTCAGCGCGCCATCCGAGCCGTTGAAGAATCGCCTCTTGCCGCTTCCAACGCGTCCACCGTCGCATCCCCAGCAAACGGGCCAGAAGAAACCATCGTGAACTCCGCCATCGCACGCGATCCCAGCAACCGCGACTCTCTCCGGAAGCGCTTGAGCCAGGCCCTCAGCAGCTTCGATCTCGCACCCATCTCAACCATCCACGGTTTCTGCCAAACCCTCATCGCCCGTCACGCACTCGAACTCGGTTGCGATCCCGGACTCACGCTCGTTGAAGACACCCGCGATCTCCTCGACGAAATCGTCTCTGATTCCGTCCTCGCATTCGCCGACCAGCCCTCCGCCAGTCCCGAAAAACTTCCGTCCATCCTCCGCAAAATTGCGCCCCCGCTCGCAACGCGAACCCACGCCCGCTTCCTCGCCGAAGCAGACAGCCCCGCCGCACTGCTGCACCAAAAAATCCAAACAGACCTCCCCGCACGCAAGTCCAGCGCCGGAATCCGGACCTTTGATGACATCCTCACGATTGTTCGTGACGCTCTGGATGCCCAAGGAGCCGATGGAATGCTCGCGCGGTCCGTCCGAAATCGACTCTCCGCCGCCATCATTGATGAGTGTCAGGACAGCGACACCACACAGATTCGCGTTTTTCAAACGCTCTTTCACCATCCGGAAACGCACTCCTTCATCGTCATCGGTGACCCAAAGCAAAGCATTTACCGGTTTCGCGGTGCGGACCTCGCCAGTTACAAGGAACTCGCAGACCGCGCGACGCGTGCCCCGCAGATGACCATCAATCATCGATCCGACGCCCCGCTCATCGCAGCAATCAATCAACTCTACGGACGAGACTACACCTTTCCCGACGACTCATCCTCCAGCACCCCGACTCGCTACATTCCCGTCACCGCAAACTGCCTCAGGGGGCGCATGACTGATCCCGACACGGCCGCAGCACTGGTCCTGCATCAGGCAACCAGCACCGCTCGTGACCCGGCAAAGCGCGAGCTCGCAGGATGGATTGCCTCGGAATGCGAGAGAATGCTCCGACGTCACACCACCATCGAGGACCGCCATTCCGAAAAGCCGCGCCGCCTCGTTCCCGGCGACATTGCGGTGCTTGCCGCCACGAAAGCCGACCTGCGCCTCGTCCGCCACGAACTCATGGCGTTGGGGATTCCTTGCCAAATGGACGGCAAAGGCCTCGGGAGCGTATGGAAAAGCGACGAAGCACTCGATTTTCTTGTTTGGTTGGAACTGAACGAAGTTCTCACGGAATCCGGCGATATCCTCTCCAAGTTGTGCGCATTTCTCGCCACTCCGCTGGGTGCCACATCCGCCACTCAAATCGTCGAAATTCGCGATAATCCGCAACGCATCGCCAACCTCTGCGAGGCCTTCCGAAAAACCGCCGCGCTCCTCGCCCGATCCGGCCCCCTCCCGGCGCTCATTCATCATTTGTCGAATCAGCCAGAGACCCATGCGGATCACGGCCGCGATCGTCGGGTCACCAACTGGCGACACATCGGGAGCCTCCTCCAAACCCGCTTCGCGCGCGGGATGCGATCACCCGCCGCATTAGCAGACTGGCTCAATCGAAAGCGCAGCGCGGAAAACCCGTCACAAGAGGATGACGATGCAGAGTCGAGCCTCATGAAGTTAGAGACCGACGAACCCGCCATCCAACTCCTCACCGTTCACGCCTCCAAGGGTCTCGAGTATCCCGTGGTGTTTTGCCCGTTTCTCTGGCACGTCAGCAGCCCGAGAAGTGCCAAGCAAAACATGAAAGTCGCAACGCTCCGCCAGTCCGATGGCTGGCTGCTCGACGCTCGAGAAAATGACCCAGAAGCTCATCGAGACAAAGCAATCCTCCAGGAACGCGAAGAGGAGTACCGCAAACTTTACGTCGCCCTCACCCGCGCCCGACACCGCCTGTACCTCGGACTCGCCGACATCGCCGACAGCAAAGGTGGTCATCAAAACGGTTCCGCGCGGTCCGCGCTCATGACACTCCCCCACCTCGTCGACGCCCTCGCAAGCGGAGTGGCGCCGGAAATCTCCGCCGACCCCGCATCCGTGGTCGTCACGCACAAACCCATCCCGATTCGCGACGGTTCTCGTGAGGAGCATCCTGAACCGGTAGGTCCAGATTCTGTAGACCTCATCCCTGCGCCAGTTGCCCCCTCGGAACGCGGCCCTCTCTTCACCAAACGCAGTTTCTCCTCGCTCTCCCGATTCAGCACGACCGCGGACGACTCATCAAATGTCCCTGACCGCGACCTCGACCCCACACAACCCGAGTCCCCGACCAACAGCAGTGACGGGTTGCTCAAGGACTTGGGGAAGGCCGGCAGCGAACTGGGCGATCGCCTCCATCGGGCGCTCGAAGATTTCTTGGGCAACGGACGCTCACTCGAGGAGATCGCCAGTTCACTCACGCCCCCGGAATCTTGGGAACACGCACTCAAGACCATCACGGAATCGGAAATCCTCCTCGGCGATCATCGCGTGCGGTTGAGTGAGATTCGGTCCACGGCAATGACCGAAGTGCAGTTTCACCTGCCAACCGAACAGTTTTCCCCGAGTGCCCTCTCGCAAGCGCTCCTCCAAGACCCTCTCGTCGCCGAGGGAAGCAATCTCCGACGCACGTGGGCGGAATCCATTGCAGAGTGGCGGTTTGATCGGTTCTCCGGATTTCTTCAGGGCTTCATCGACCTCTTGTTCGAGAAAAACGGACGCTGGTACGTCGCCGATTACAAAAGCAACCGCCTGCCGTCCTACGACATCGATTCCATCGAGGATGCGATGCTTCAACACCACTACCTCCTTCAATCGCGCATCTACTGCGTCGCCCTGCACCGGCACCTCGCGCACCATCTCAAAGACTACCGGCCGGACGTCCATTTCGGCGGAGTCGTCTACCTGTTCGTGCGCGACATGCCAACGGGCGGAACGTGGTTTGAGCGCCCGCAAACGGCTGCTCTGCAATCCCTTTCCAACCTATTCACCCCCGCCTGTTGATGAGCTCTTTCACCAACCCCTCCACTCTAGATTCCTTCATGGCCCTCGCTCGGGCGACGTGCCCCTCGCTGCCGGCCCTCACGAATGATATCTCCCTCCCCCGCGTTCACGAGATCCTCGCCTCGCTGCTCGCCGCAGCCGCACGCGGGGAAGGATGCATCCTCGCACGATCCCTGAAACTTACTGCCGCTGAGCGCAACGCGCTCGGGCATCTTCACGAAATCATCTCGCTGGAGGGAAAGCTGGTTTTGCTGCCGCGCTACGCCCACCAACTGCAATCCCTGCGCCGCTTTTTTGAGGATCGCGCCAATGAGGTGATCGAACGGGCCGACGACTCCATGGTCCGGTCGCACCTTGACGCACTCCTGCCGCACGAAACCGTGATGGATTCGGTCTCTGGCGAAACCGCTTTTTCAAGCCTCCACCAACGCCTGACCATCGCCGCACTCGTGGACGCAAAAACGGGAATCCTCACCGGCGGGCCGGGCACCGGCAAAACGACGACCGCCGCCGCCCTGCTGGCACTCAAACAACGACTCACGCCGTCCCTGACTTCCGAACGCGTTCTCGTCACCGCTCCCACCGGCAAAGCCGCTTGCCGCATCGCAGAAGCTTTGTCTCGCGCGACCCTGCATCTGAGCGATTTGTCCCCCCGCGAGACGCAGTTCCTCAAAGCCATTCGCTGCGTCACCCTGCACCGCGCGCTCGAATGGGCGCCCACACCTCCCGAGAAAGGCGGACCTTTTCGCAGAAACACCTTTCGGCCTCTGGATGCCGACGTCGTCCTCATCGACGAAGCCAGCATGGTCGATCTCTCCCTCATGCACGCGTTAATCAACGCGCTCCCGCCGACCGCCACACTCCTTTTGTTGGGAGACAGCGATCAGCTCCGAAGCGTCGATGTTGGGGGTATCTTGGCTGAACTGGTCCATCGCGCATCGGAAGCAAACCATCTGAACCCCGATGAAAAACAGCGCCTCGCGCGCCGCCTCAATCTCAGTGAACCCGAAGTGGAAATCGCATTTCAGGAAGGCCTCCCACCCCTCGACTCCAACGCTTCAGAGCCCCCTCAACCTCCAATCAGCGGACTCGTCTTCGGCCTGAAATACAGTCGGCGCGCGATGAACGCACCGTGGGTGCTTCAACTCGCGAACCTCACCCGTCCGGGGTCCTCTTCAAACGAGGCGGACATTGACGAACTCATCGAGCGTGAGTCGAAAAAGGAGTCCCCGAGCCTCCAGTGGATCGTGCCGAACCGCACGCGCCAGTGCCTGCGTCATTGCGAAACCCACTGGAAAAAATGGGCCACCCACGCCGCCCAGTGGACCCGTCTGCTGTCCAAAGCCATGACTCTCTCCTCCGTGCCGGAGGCATCCCAGGCGTTGGAGGCTCTCGGAGATTTTCAACTACTCTGCAGCACCAACGAACAAGTCCGAATCGCCAACGAGACAGGGCGACGCACGCTCCTCGGGGACGGGAAATCCCCTCATGACCTCATCCCACATGGGTGTCCGCTCCTCATCACCGCAAATAATCGATCGCTCAACCTGAGCAATGGTGATGTGGGAATCGCTCTCGCCCCTGCTTTGGGACAACCCGCAATTGTGGCGCTCTTCTCCGGAAGCGAATCGGAACCCCGCCTAATTCCCCTCGCGCAACTTCCCCCTCATCAGCCTGCCTTCGGGCTCACCATCCACAAGAGTCAAGGATCCGAGTGGAAACACATCGTCATTCAACTCCCCGATCAGCGCGACTCTCAGATTCTGTCGCGAAACCTTCTGTACACTGCGGTAACCCGCTCCAGCGGCAAAATCGACCTCTTCGGACAACGAACCACCCTCGCGTCGGTGCTACGGGAGTGACCCTCTCCCATGAACCCAAATCGACAAGGCATCTCTGTACCGCAACGCCTTTAATCGCCCGGCGCCCACAAGCACAACCCTCAAGACGGGAATGGGCACAAGCTCGCAAAGGCATTCGGGCGCACTTTCCATGAAAGCTGTTCTGCAAGTGATTGCGGGCAACTCAAGTTCCGCCGTTAGAAAAAATGCCATCCTCATTTGCAATGGGTTGCGCAATAAGCCAGCCGTCTTCCTCCACTAAATTTCGCCCCGTTTTGGACCGAAACGGGAGAGTTCCGGTACCCCAGCGGCGCCTCAAGGTGAACTCTCACGCAAGAATCCCCCTCACCACCTGCGCCTCCTCCACTCCCGTGAGTCGAAAATCTAACCCCTGAAACCGGTGCCCAAACCGTTCGTGATCAATCCCCAAAAGATGAAGCACCGTCGCATGCAAATCCCGCACGTGCACCGGATTTTCCACGGCATTGTAACTGAACTCATCCGTTCCACCGTAACTCATCCCCGGTCTCACTCCGCCCCCAGCCATCCAAACGGTGAAGCAACGCGGATGATGATCCCGGCCCGACTCCGGGCTGTCCCACTTACCCTGACCCGCAACGCCACGCCCGAACTCGCCGCCCCAAATCACCAACGTCTCATCCAACAACCCACGCCGCTTCAAGTCTTTCACCAACGCCGCACTCGCTTGATCCGTGTCACGACACCGCGCCGTACACCACGAGGTCAACCGACTGTGATGATCCCAGTCAGGATGAAACAACTGCACAAACCTCACCCCACGCTCCACGAGTCGCCGCGCTAAAATGCAGTTCGCTGCATAACTCCCAGGTCTCCGGGAATCCGCTCCGTACAACTCGAACACCTCCTCCGGTTCGTCACTCAAATCCGTCAAATCCGGAACGCTCGACTGCATCCGATACGCCATCTCGTACTGTCGAATCCGCGTCGCAATCTCGGCATCACCCGTCGCTTGCAGACGCTCCGCATTGAGCGCCGCAATGCCATCCAGCATCCCGCGCCGAATCTCGCGAGGAAGCCCCTCCGGATCTCGTAAATAGAGAACCGGATCTTTCGCGTTCCTCAACTTCACTCCTTGAAAACGCGACGGCAAAAAGCCGCTGCCCCAGTAGTGATCATAAAGCGGCTGATCGCTCGGACGCTGCATCCGCGAAATTAACACGAGATAGTCCGGCAGGTTGCCGTTCTCACTCCCCAATCCGTAACTCACCCACGAACCCATGCTGGGACGTCCCGGAATCTGATTTCCGGTCAGAAACTTCGTCATCGCCGGCGCATGATTAATCTCCTCCGTGACCATCGACTTGATGAAGCAAACCTCATCCGAAATTCCGCCAATGTGCGGCAACCATTCCCCCACCATCGCACCACTTTGACCATGCCGCAGAAACTTCGTCGCCGCAGGCTTCACCAACTGCTTCTGACCGGAGGTCATCGTGGTCAACCGCTGCCCCTGCCGCACCGAATCTGGCAACTCTTGCCCCGCCCATTTCATCAACCCCGGTTTATGATCGAACAACTCGATTTGCGACGGACCTCCCGACTGCGTGAGAAAAATCACGTTCTTCGCCCGCGGCCGCCGATGGGGAAGCGCCTCCAATCCCATCGATTCCCGCGTCGAAGCCGACGCATCCGAACCAGTCATCACCCCCAATGCGGTTGCCCCAAGAGAAACCCCCGCGCACTGCCCGAGAAAATAGCGGCGCGTCACATCCAGCGCCGCGTCATCAGAAGAGGATTTTGCGTTCATCTTTATTCGTGAGTGATGCATTCATCGAGGTTCAAGAGCATTGAGGCCGTGACAGCAAACGCTGCCGCTTCGTCCGCCGACGCCCTCTTGTCATAAGGTCGCCGCAAGCTCGTCGAAAGGAAGCGCTGCGCTTCATCCGGCTTCGCGCGATAAATCTCGAGCGCCCGCCGGTACTCGCTCCGCACCACATCCAACTCCGTGGAGGAAGCCCCGCGCGTCAGCACCGTGCGAAACAACCCTGCCAGCTTCTCATCCACGCTTCCCTGTTCCGCAGCCACCCGCGCACCCATCGATGCGGCGGCTTCCAACATCGTTCCATCATTCAACAAGGTCAGCGCTTGAAGCGGCGTATTGGTGCGAGAAGTTCGCACCTCACAAACCCGCCGCTGCGCCGAATCAAACAGAAAGGTTGGAGCAATGCTTCGGCGCCAAAACGCATACAGGGTTCGCCGATGCTGGGCCGCACCCTCACTCGCCTCGTAGCGGAATCGTCCCATAAAGATTTCCTCCCACACCCCATCCGGTTGGTACGGCCGAACCGGCGGTCCGCCGACCGAACGATTCAACAAACCCGACGACGCAAGCGCGGCGTCGCGAATCATCCACGCCGGCAGCCGAAAACGCGCACCCCGCGCGAGGTAACGATTTCCCGGATCCACTCGCACCGCTGCCTCCTCCATCCGCGAATCCCTCAAGTACGCGTCACTCGTCACCATCAACTCCAACACATGCCGAAGGTTCCATCCGCTCTCAACCAACTCCACCGCCAGCCAGTCCAGTAGCTCGTAAAGCATCGGACGCTCTCCCTGAAGACCAAAATCCTCAGCGGTCCGCACCAGCCCAACCCCGAACATCATCTGCCAGAGATGGTTCATCAAAACCCGTGCTGTCAGCGGGTTCTCCCGTGAAGTCAACCACGCCGCAAGTCCCGCACGGTCGCGCGGCTGACCCTCCGGCCAAGGTGCCACGGCTGCAGGCACATCCCGTCCCACCTCAGCTCCATGCTTGTCCCAGACCCCTCGCTCCAAAATGTGCGTCCTCCTCGCTTCCTTGCGCTCCGCCAACACCATCACGTTAAGGTTCCCAGTCGCAGCCTTCACTTCAGCCTGTTGACGTGTTGCAACGTCCAGCGCTTGCTTGGCCACAACATACGGCTCGTAATCCTCCAGAAACATCCCGAACAGCCGCTGCCGAACCCGCTCATCCAACACCGATTCCGCCCACTCCGGCTCCCGCTTGACCCCTGCTGACTTCAGAAGCGATGCCCACTCCTCCATTGGCCCGGGCCCAACCTTGCGCACGGTCTCTCCACGCTCGTCGGTGACCGCCAACCGAAACTGCGCGATGTTGGCGTTTCCCAACGTGGATCGCTGCCTCAGCTCAAAAACAAGGCTCTCCTCCGCCTCCAGAACCAACGGCTCCGAAAGCGCGAAAATCGCCGTGTGAATCACATCCTTCGCCGCGCCCTTGGTGGTCCACCCGTTTCGCGGATCATCATCCAACGTGTCGCGCACATCGCCGTAGTTCCCGTTCGCTTTCTTGTCCGCACTAACGTCCGCAACCGCACCCGTCACCAAAACATCACGAACCGTCGAACTCCCCGAGCGACGAACCTGCACTTTGATGTCCGTCAAAATGAACTCGCCCCGTTCACCCCGCGACAAAGCCATCCCACGCTCAGTTCCCACAGGAAAAATCTCGAGCCGAAATCCGGTGACCCTTCGTCCCGACGGCACAAACTCCACCCGATAATCATCCTGAAACGGGTTCACCCCAGAAGCCGTCACCCGCCCATCAGCATCCACCGTCAAAGCCGTTCCCTCTGCGCTCCCGAGCTTGCCATCCGCCACCACCGCCCATGCGCGATGCCCCGGATGCATGCCTTCCGCAGTTCGACTCAACCACGTGCGGAAAGACTCCTGCGCACCCTCTTTCGCCGACGCCTCACGCATGCGCCGCTCCGCAACCAGCGCATCCGCCTCATCCATCGCCGTCTTCGTCAGCGCTGATTTGTAGGACAGGAACGGCTTTGCCCCGCCGCCCGCTTTCCCGTCCTCGTCGATGCTGTTGAAAAAGGCGCTCAAGGAATAGTAATCCGCCTGAGAAACCGGATCGAACTTGTGCGAATGGCACTGCGCGCAACCCAACGTCAGTCCCAACCAAACCGTGCCGGTTGTGTTCACCCGGTCGATGACGTAATCCACCCGCGATTCCTCCGGATCACGCCCCCCCTCCCCATTGGTCATGTGGTTACGATGGAAGCATGTCGCAAGACGTTGTTCTGGCGTCGCTCCAGGAATCAAATCTCCCGCAAACTGCTCCAGCGTAAACTGATCAAACGGCTGATTGCGATTGAAGGCACCCACCACCCAGTCCCGCCACGGCCAGTTGTTCCGCGTTGAATCAGATTGAAAGCCATCCGTGTCCGCGTACCGCGCAGCATCAAGCCACCACATCGCCATTCGCTCGCCATAATGGGGCGACGCCATAAACGCCTTCGCCGTATCGCGCACCACCTCCCGAAGCGGACGCGCGTCCTGAAGGAAGGCCTCCGCCTCCGCACGACTCGGCGGCAAGCCGCGCAAATCAAAGGATAAGCGCCGAAGCACCACATGCTTTTCCGCCGGGCCATTGACCTTTAACCCCAAACGCGACATCGGCCCCTCAATCAACGCGTCGACTGGGTGCCGCCCGGCCGCTACCTCCGGCCGCACCGGCCGCTCAAACGACCAGTGAGCCCCCCACTTGGCTCCCTCAGCAATCCAGCGCCGCAATAACGCCACCTCGCTCTCCTTGAGGCGCGGCTTGTGGGACTTGGGCGTCGGCATCACCTCATCGGGATCCGTCGAAACAATCCGTCGGATAAGCTCAGAAGCGTCTGGCTTCCCCGGAACTACCGCCGCCACTCCATCGCGCACCGCAGTCGCTCCGTCGGAGGTGTCCAAGCGCAACCCCCCTTTCCGATTCTTCTCATCCGGCCCGTGGCACCCAAGGCAGTTGTCGGATAACACCGGAAGAATATCCCGTCCAAACCGCACCTCTCCCGCCATGGCGGACATCAACCCAAAAAATCCTGCAAGCCCAGCTGTGACAACCTCGGAAAAGCGGATGCGCATCCCTAAACCTAACCCGCAAATCCCATTCACACCACCCGTCCAACACACCAAAGATGTGTCGGATTCAACCATCCCTTTTCGTCGAACAACCGAAGGCTGAGGTTCGTTCAAGACTCAACCGGAACAAAATCAACCTGACGGCGCCCGCGATCCACCCGGCCCACAATGACCTCAAGCTCCATGCCGACATGATACTTCCGCCCCGTTCGCCGGCCGCGAAACAACCGCCTTGCAGGATCAAAAATAAAGTAGTCACCACCCATCGCATTGACGTGGATCAGTCCCGACATCACGAGACCCGGCAACTCCACAATCAATCCAATCGGCCGCACATCCACAACGACTGCCGCGAAAGGATCAGGCCGCCTCGAACTCAACTGCCGCTCGAAGTACTCGAGCTTCTTGAGCGTGTTTGCCTCCTTCTCCGCATCCGCCGAAATCCGCTCGGTACGAGAGATGTGTTCCGCCGTTTCCTGAAGTCTCGCAATGCTTCCGACGCGCTCACGGGCCAAAACACGGTGCACCAGCAAGTCCGCATAACGCCGAATCGGACTCGTGAAATGCGTGTAATCCGATTTGGCCAATCCGTAATGTCCGAGCGGTTCGTGCGAATACACCGCGCGTTTCAGGCTCTTGAGAAACTCAAGTTTCAACGCGTATCCATCCTGCCGTTTGTCCAACGCCGCCAGCATCTTGCGAACCTCCTCCCGTTTGGTCAGGTCGCCACACTTCAATCCAAAGGCAGCGGCTTTTTCACGAAACTCCTGCAATCGCGAATCATCCGGATTCTCGTGAATCCGATACACCCCAGGCACCCGGCGCCGACGAATCTCGCGCGCCACGGACTCATTGGCCGCCAACATGAACTCCTCAATCAACTGATGTGAAATGTCGTGCGGAACGCGTTCCACCCCGCTGACACGCCCCATCGCATCCACCCAAATTTTGACCTCAGGAAAGTCCAGATCGAGCGAGCCTGCCTCCATGCGCCGTTTCCTCATCAAGGCCGCCAGTTCCCACGCCACCTTCACACGCTCAATCACTCGCGGATCTTCATGCGACAAACCCACATTCCGTTGCGACTCCTCTGCGCCCACCCCTCGCGGATCCGTATCCACCTGTCCAACACGATTTTCCAAAATCGCCAACGCCTGCCGATAGGTCAGGCGCGCCATGCTCCGAATCCGCGTTTTTGCGAAGATGGCCTCACGCACCTTTCCCGCAGGGGTAAATCGCATCCGCACCGAAAACGCCATGCGATCCACCGCAGGACGGAGTGAACAAAGCCCGTTGGACAAGGCCTCCGGCAACATCGGAATCACTTTGCCCGGTAGATAGGTGGAGTTGCCACGCCCCGCCGCCTCTCGATCAAGCGGTGACCCCGGTTTGACGTAGTGAGAGACATCCGCCACGTGAACCCAAGCTTCCCACCCATCACCACAACGCGTCACACAAATCGCGTCATCAAAGTCTTTTGCGTCGTCAGGATCAATGGTGATGACTTCTGTATTGCGCAAGTCCATCCGTCCGGGGTCGTCGTCCTCGGGCACTTCTGCCGGAAACCGCGCCGCCTCTTGCGCAACGGCGTCCGGGAAGGTTTCGCTCAACCCGTACCTTCGCAAAATGGCCTGAAACTCAATCGCGGGGTCACCCGATTCTCCCAACACTTCAATCACCTCACCACGAAGCGGCGAACTCGGCTTCTCCCACGGATCAACCTTCACGACGACCTTCAAGCCGCGCTTCAGTTTCATCGGCAGCGGGGTCACGCCCTTACGCAAAACCACGCGATGCGGAATCCGTGCATCGTCCGGCACCACCTCAAACCCGTCCTCCCAATCTTCCACCGTTCCCACAATCAGCTCGTTCGCCCGCTCAATCACGCGAACCACTCGAACCTCGCGACGCGCCGGCTCCGTCCGAACCATCCGTCCCCCACGCCCTCCACGCTGATGTGCGCGCCCGCTTTGAAACCGGATTCCAGCCGACTGAATCTCCTCGGCCACCACCCGATCTCCATGCATCGCCACTCCAAACTGGTGCGACGCCACATAGGCCTCGCGCAACGGCTCCTCAGAACTCTCGCTGACCGCGCCAGCACCCTTGCTCCGCGCCGCACGCCCTTTTCCCTTAACGCCCGTCGCCACCTGTGATTCAGGCTCGTCAGGTGTCAGCTCAACCGCAGGAGCGTCCGCAATGAAGCGTCCGTTCCCACTGGGAAACACCATGACCCGGCCCGTCAGCAACCCAACAAACGAGGGCAACGCATAACGCCCGTTCCTCGCCGGAACGATACGCCCCGACGCTTCCATGCGTTTCAACGCCTCCCGCAAAATCTTCCGATCATCGGTAGCAATCCCCACCAACCGCCCGAGCGTCACCTTATCCAAAGGGCCGCGCCCCTTCCTCCCGAGTTCGGCAAGGATTCGCTTTTCCAAATCATCCATGCCGCATCGTCGCCGCGTCACCCCGCATTGGCCACCGTCAAAAACGCGCGCGCCGCTGCAGAAACTGCCGGCCAATCCCCAGCCTCAATGGATGGCGCGGGAAGCAACGGCCCCCCAACCCCAACGGCAACCGCTCCCGCATCAAACCAAGCCGTCACATTCGTCGCGTCAACACCACCCGTCGGAACAAAACGCACTCCCGTCAGCGGCGGAGAAATCGCCCGTAAATACCCGGGACCAACGGATGAAGCCGGAAACAGTTTCACCAAATCAGACCCCGCCTCATGCGCCTCCCAAGCCTCTGTCGGAGTCAATGCGCCCGAAATCACCGGACACGCATACCGATGCGCACACGCCAGCACTTCGCGCCGAAGCACCGGGGTCACAAGAAACCGCGCTCCTGCAGTAATGGCCGTCCGGCACAACCGTTCATCCATCACCGTTCCTGCGCCAAGCAACACGTCTTCAGGAAGCGTCGCGGTCAATGCCCCCAACGCCGCAGCCGCGCCCGGCGTATCCATCGTAATCTCCAACACGCGGATGCCCCCATCCACCAAGGCCCGTGCGATCTCGACGAGAGGCGCTCCCCGTTGGAAGCGTAGGATGGCAATCACTCGCTCTTTCAAGAGTTTCGCCACCCTCGAGCGGCGCGCGCCATCAGGTCCTGCACTCATGCGCATCCCCCCCTCGCGATGTTTGAGAAAAACCGCAACGTGCGCGGAAGATTCTCAATCCAATACGGCCACTCATGCGGCCCCGGATACTCCTCGTACGAGTGCGCCACACCTAGTGCCTTCAACTTTTCGTGAAGCGCACGGTTTGCTTCGAGCAGAATATCGTCCGTCCCACAATCCATGCGCAACGGCGGCAAATCAGGTCCTGCAGCAACCAATGCCTCCCACGCCGTCGCGGGTTCAATGCCCAACGCCATCGGGTCTTCCTCCACATACGGCACCAAATCCGAAAGCTGCGTGCACGCCGAATGCGCGGACAACCCTTTCCACCGACGCGGATAAAGTCCTCCCAATCTCAACGTTCCGAAGCCGCCCATTGAAAGGCCCCCGAGAAAGCGCGGCGATTGATCCAGCCCAAGCTGAGGAAAAGCGCGCTCCGCAACCGCTGGAACCTCGTCCACAATCCATCGCTCATAATCACGCCCCATCCGGTGCCGCGCATAAATCGTCCCATCCCCCCAAGCCCCGTCGGACGGCATCGCCAAAACCATGGGCATCACCTCGCCCGCATCTTCCAACCGTTTCAGCGTCACATGTGCGCCCGCCAGCAACGCCCACGCCCATGCGCCATTGTAAACCCCGTGCAGCAACGTGACCAAAGGAGGCGACTTTTCCGCGAGCGCGCGTTCGGAAGCGAAAAGCACGACCTCGCCCCGCGCGCCTAGCGCAGGACTCTTCACCGTGACAAAGGTTAACCCCTCGGGCGAGAAGGCCGGGCTCGACTGTTTGAACGTCCTGAACTCCATACGGATATCCGCGTCATCGACGCATCGTTAAAACCTCGTCGATCTGCGCGCAGCACGCATCGTAAACCGCCTCCGGCGAAACCGAGGCGTCAATACGCCGAATAAAGGGCCGCTGGATTGACAGAAAAATGTCTCGAACCCGTTCCAACGCATCCAGTCGCTCGAACTCATTCGCAACATCACCCCGAGCCCGAACTCGCTCAAGACTCACCTCCGGCGCGCAATCCAGCAAAAGCACCAAATCCGGCTGCGTCGCAAACGCTTCATTGCGTCGGAGAATCTCCTGTGGATTTGCACCGCGCGCCCCTTGATAGGCCGCTGTCGAAAAATAGTACCGATCGAGCACGACCCACGCACCTCGATCCAAAGCCGGCACAATCAACTCCTGAACATGTTGCCTCCGATCCGCCTCAAACAACTCCAACTCCTCCTCCAACGGCAAGCGCCCCGTCGCGGCAGAGGCCCGCACCTTCGCACCATAAACCCCGTCCGTCGGTTCACGGCTGAGCACCACTTCCACGCCACACTCCCGCTGCAACCGCTCCGCCAAGCGCCGCACCAGCGAGCTCTTTCCCGCACCGTCCACTCCCTCAACCACAATCAATCGCCCACGCTCCATACCGTCTCTCTTAACCTGATTTCAACCAACGCACCACGTCCCGCGCAGAGTACGTCAGAACCAAATCCGCACCCGCCCTCCGGAACGCCGTCATCGTCTCCAACGTCGCAGCGCGCTCGTCCAGCCAACCCATCCGTGCCGCCGCCTTAAGCATCGCGTACTCCCCGCTCACATGGTA